>JAEEGL015435069.1_pt1 | contig 32176 bp, 50 predicted proteins | sample 9134231 | NCBI WGS metagenome assembly JAEEGL01 (sample SAMN16246548, study PRJNA631951) | gut metagenome | biome: gut microbiome; feature: rumen; material: fiber-attached | host: Bos | place: Iran: Karaj | collected 2018-10 | reverse complement strand
GTAGGAGTTACCAGAGCGAAGGAAAACCTCTTCCTTGTTGATTCTAAAAATGGCGAAGGTTATGACAATATTCTTCAGACAATTAAAGATGAAAATGGACTGGAATGGTAATTATTTTTGTTGACATATTAAACTAAGTGTAGTATGATAAGAGAAGGTAGGAAAAGAGATATGACAAGGATAACATTTAGGTCTCCTAATTACAAAAATGGGAAATCAATTACTTTGAAAGGTTTCAAGCTTGATGATTCTAAAGTATGTTGTAATCAGTGCGGAGCAGAACTTACACAGAAGGAAATAATACCTTCTGTTATTACGTTTCACAAAAAGGAAACAGAAGGTTCAAAAGATATTCATACAATGAAGTATGTAACAAAATACTTGTGTTTTAATTGTATTGAAAAACTTACTGGAAGGAGACCTGACAATGAGTAAACGTGTAGTTGGACTTGATATAGAATGTTATGACCCTCTCTTGAAGACAGCTGGTTACAGCTGGAAGTACAATCAGGGCTACATTCTTAACACTGCTTTGTATGATGAAGCCGAAGACGGACTTTATATAATTGCTGGACTTCATAATGAAAATTGTCCTCGCAGCAAAGAAGAGCGTGAGCATGATAATAAATCCATACAAATATTATTGCAGAATCCAGATGTCTGCATTGTTGGAGCGAACCTCCAGTACGATATTGGCTGGCTCTTGTATGAGTATGGAATGAGCACCTATGACGTAAAGTGCTCTTTTGTTGACGTGCTTCAGGCAGAAGCTATTCTTGATGAGTTCTCGGTTCACTCTCTTGAATCTGTCTCTCAAAAGTATCTTAAATACGGTAAGAGCAAGGACAGACTGGAATACTGGATAAGAGAGAACGTATCAAAGAAGGGAGATTTCCGTGAGCACTTGAAGGACGCTCCGTGGGATATGCTGGTTGAGTACGTTTCTGGAGACGCAAAGAATCCAGTGAAGGTATGGCGAAAGCAGCTTACTTTGTTGAAGGAACAAGACCTATGCAAGCGAGCAAAGCTGGAGTTCGACTGCATTTTGCCTACGCTCCAGATGACTATGACTGGACTTCCAATCAACATGCAGCAGAAGGAAAAGAATCTGGAGTTTCTTACTTCAGCTATCGAAAGCCTTCATTCTGAGTTCATGGAGAAATACAATCTCCCTAAGTTCCGCATTACAGCTGGAAGAGATATTGCAGCTTTCCTTGACCAGAGAAACATTCCTTATAAATATAAAATCACTCTTACTGGCTTTGACGGTGTGAAGTTCAGAAATGGAGACGAAACAGATAACGCTTATTACAATGCAAAGAAAATCGTTACTCAGTTCCGTCTTATGAAGGGAAAACCAGTAGCTTTCGTTCCGAAAGAAATGGCAGAGCGAACTTGCGACCTATTGCGTGATGAGGGATATATGTTCAATGCTTCTCCGAACGTTGACAAAAAATACTTTGAATCAAAGAGAGAAGCTTATCCTGAAGTTGCTTTGATTGCAGACTGGAAGCTTGCCACTGGAATCGTGTCTAAGATTCTGGGAACAAAATACAATCGCTTTGTTACAAAGAACTTCAAAGGCGAGGATTGTGTAAAGCCCCAGTTCAAGATTACAGATACAATTTCCTTCCGCTATTCTTCGAACATGCCGAACGGACAGCAGATTCCTTCTAAGGGAGGATTCACGCTTCACGCAGCGGACAAGGAAACTGAAATCAGCTTCCCGAAGATTACCAGAGCTTTGTTCAAGGCAAGTGAAGGCTGCGTTTTCGGCAAGATTGACTACGGACAGATTGAGTATCGTCTCATCTGTAATATCGCTTGCGGAGAATCTGGAGAGGAAGTAAGAAGACAGTACGCTGAGAATCCGCACATGGACTTCCACCAGTACGTTGTAGACCTGACTGGACTTTCCAGAAAGTATGCTAAGAACATGAGCTTCGGTGTATCTTTTGGTATGGGATTGCCTTCTATGGCTGAGAACTTTGGCTGGACTATGGAAAAGGCGGAGGAGATTGCGGAAGCTTATCACAATCACATGCCTTTTGTTGCTCCGACCCTTGCTCTTGTAGGTGATGTCGCTAAGCAGCGAGGTTACATCAAGACAGTCTACGGAAGCCACGCTCGCCTTCCTGACCCTAAGAAAAGCTACACCATGCTGAACCGATACACTCAGGGTTCTGGCGGAGAATGTCTGAAGGCTTCCATTGTTCAGGCTTACAAGGAAGGAATCTGGAGAACTCTCAAAGTAGCAAATACAGTTCACGATGAGCTTAATATGCCTTATCTTGAACCTACCGAAGAGAAGATGATTGCCTTGTATCGTATGGCTGAAATCATGCGAACTTCAGTTCCGAACTTGCGTGTTCCGCTGGAAGCAAGTCCTGAGCTTGGCGATAACTGGGCTTCTACAAAAGAAGTCTCAGAATGGATTGAGCTCAAAGATAAAAATGACGAAGCTTGGCTTAGAGCTTCTGATAACTTGAAGAAGGCTGTTCTGATTTGTGAACGACTTCTCAAAGAAGGTAAAGTGAGTGTATAATAAGCTATGACCTTTGAACTGAAAAACGTGCATACTGCGGTAAACGCAGAAGAGTGTGAGCTGTTTACGTATGGTTACTTTGCGAATGACATCGCAAGTATAAGACAAACTATCCAGACTAAAAAGACAAGTATGCGTACTGTCTATGATAGACTGGAAGGGATATGCGATGACAAGTTCGAAAGACGCTTCGCTTGTCCTTGCGGAGTGTTTTCGTTCTTCTATCCTACTGACAAGACGGAAAATGAATCACGCTACTGAGAGGAGTTATGAAATACTTTGTTACATATATGCCTTACTCTGACACTATAAACGGTGTTTATGTTCAGGTAGGCGAGACAAGAGAATACCTTAAAGTCCAGAGCACAAGCAAGGCAGCTTGTGAGTTTATGGTCAGAAAAAGTAATTACCTTGTTCGTGGAGGAGACATCAAGTTCTACCCTATGGAAGAGGAAGAGCTTAAAAGGAAGCTTGCAAGGCAGAAAGCCGTAAATAAATTACGGAAACTTGCTTTTGACAAGCTGACGGACAGCCAGCTTGAAAGAATAATGAATATAATTTTGGAGGAAAAGAAATGAAAGTTTTGTCTGAACTGATAGCAAGAATGGTGATTGAGTTCTCTATCTCTCTTGGCTGCGTGGCGGTAGCATGGAACTTACTGCTGCCTAAGTTGTTTACCTTTGTTCCAGTGTTTGGATTTGAGAAGCTTTGTCTCTTGACAATAGCTATTGACCTTATCCTTACACCAGCTACTATGGGCGGAGCTGTAACAAGAGGTAAGATTCTGAGAATATTGAGAGGTGAAGAAAAATGAGATTCAGACTTTTGAACAAGGACGCTTGGTTCGACTATAAAGAAGCGAACAAGGTAACAGAAGGGCTTGACGTTCTTAAAGAAACAATGAACTGGAACAGACCAAAGAATGAAGTTGACTTCTGGATAAAGCAGATTGTAGCAAACCATTCTACACTCCGCTGTATCAAGTTTAGAATCCTTGATGAGCAGCCAAAGTCTGTAATAATGCAGATAATAAGAGCTACAAAAGGACACCCACAGCCTGAAGTCCAGAGCTCCAGACCAGACTGGAATAACGGAGAGGAACGTTCTTCTGACCCTTACCAGCTCCGTTTATTCATGCAAGACCATACTGCTGAGAGCTTTGTTGAAATGGCAAAGCAGCGTCTCTGCAACAGAACAGAAGAACGAACAAGGCTTTTTATGAGAGAGCTCGTGAATGAGCTCAGACATTCTGACGAACCTTTCTTCAAAGCTCTGGGCTATTGCTGCGTACCGCAGTGTATCTGGTATTCAGGTTGTCCTGAGATTAAGAGCTGCGGAATGAATAAGACAAAGATTTCCAGCTTGATTATTGACTTAAAGAATAAGAAGGAGGAAGAACAAAATGGCAAATGAAGGAAAAGCTTGTGCTCATGCTAGAATGATTGAAAATGACAATCCTATTACAATGGTTAAAGTTCCGAAGGTCAGTAAGGCAGCTGCGGACGAAGAGAATCCAGTTGTTCTAAGCAGAGACTATGCTCTGGAACACATGGACGAAGTTCTTTACACTCCGACACAGCAGAAGATAAAGGACGTTCTGGAAGGAATGAAGAACCTTCTTCTGTATAAGAACCGCAAGTATGGAGATTCTGCAATCAACCCTAAGAAGATTTTCTACAAGGGAGACAGCACTAATTCCATTCTTATCCGTCTTGATGACAAGCTCGGAAGAGTTATGTCAAACACAGAGGAGAAGCCACGAGTGAACGATGTAGCTGACATTATCGGCTACTGTACTCTCTTGCTTATCAGCATGGGAGTAACGTCTGAAGATTTGAAAAAGTTTATGGACTAGGAGAAAAATATGAACTTGAACGAAGTAGCGAAGAACGCTCTGGAAAATGCAAAAAGACGTGAAGCTAATGGAGCTAAAATTGACTATCACACACTTTCAATGCTGAAGCATTGTGCTGGAGAAGTGATTGAAGCTACTGAAGCTTATGTAAAGTACAGAGATATTAAGAATCTTGCGGAAGATTTGACAGCAACAGACCTTGACGAAAAATGGGAATCACAAGAAGAACCTGATGTATGTGAAGAATACTATAAGGAATGTGAATCTGAGTTTGCTTCTGAGCTTGCTGACGTTATCTGCTGCATACTGATTATCAGTGCGAATGAGAACATTGACATTGAAGAAGCAGTATGCAAGTGTATGCTGAAGAACGCTAAAAGAGCGTATGGAGACGGTGATAAGCTATGATGAAAGTTCTGGGAATTGTGTTGGTTGTCTTCCTTTGTGTCTTTATGCTTATGGGAGCAATAGGAGCTGTATTTTTGAATCTGTTTGATAGGATTGATGATGAACGACCAGAAGACGAGATATAGCGGAAATCCGATGTCAGAGGAGAGCCTGAAGGAACATCTGAAAGCTTTCTCTGACATTGAAGAGTGCATAGCTGCACTGTACAAAGACGAAAAGAAGGCTTATAATAAGAGTAACAAACCTAAAAGGAGAATACAAGTATGAGTGCACGAATACCTGATTCAATGCTTTTGTCAGACCTTCTGAAAGCCACTGGATATGATTGTCCTTCTGAGCTTCAGGGGCTTACTTTCGCAGAAGCAACAGTAGGCGAATCTGAAGTTCAGACAAAGGAAGTAGCAATCGTTACAAACACTGAGACAGAAATTAAGCCTGACACTGGAAAGCTTTTGTCAAAAGTAACAGTAACAACCGCTGTTCCTAACAAGCTTTACGCTTACGGAACTGCTGAAGGTGTAGTTTTCCTTAAAGCTATTCCTACCGCTGACGCTGCTGAAGTTGCAGTTTATGTACCTTCTGCTGCTGGTCTTACTGCTGGAACTGGTTCTTATACAAAAGAGACAGACACAGTTACTGTAAGCACTGACGATTATGCTCGCTACGCTGACGGTGATTTCACAATCTAAGCAGTAAAAACTTTTTCTGAAAAAGAGCAGATTTTTCTGCTCTTTTTTATTGACATTATATTATATTAGGTGTAATATAATAAACAGAGGAGGAAAAGAGATATGACTTTCGGTGTATTATCAAAGGTTCTTTATTTATTAGACCATGACAAAGAAGTAGGTATTAGACAGTGTGATGATGAGGACGATGATTCAGGATATTGTTCCATATCTATTTCTAAGTATGATGAAATCTCTTCATATTTAGAATACTTTACGGAATCAGGTTACAGATTTTTTGAGTTAGATTCAGACCATTACATTGTTAAAGAAATTAGGGAGGATATATGACGGAAACTGAAAGACTTTCTAAGCATATTCTGGAGCTTCAGGCAGACAAAGGGAAGCTTATTGACGAAAACCGTGAACTGAAAACTCAGCTGGAAAAGAAAGAGCATATAGGAAGAACAGCTTATGTAAAAGGAATCAGGACAATGGCGAACGCTCTTAAAAAGTATGATAGAGAAGAAGGAGCTTTCACTGATTACTTTGAACATACAGTAGATGAAGTTCTTAAAAGACTTTTGAAGGAGACAGAATTATGAAATATGAAGATTGCAAGACAGAGCAAGCTTTCAAAATGCTCTGGATAAAAAACCATAAAAAAGATTATTTGAAGCTTTTCTGTATTGAGACAGAAGAGACAGTGAAAGGTTTTCCAGACGTTCTGGGAATCAAGGAAATTACGGTACATGACAAAGAACTGAATGAAGTATGTGTTGTGCAGCAGCCAGTATTTATTGAGTTCAAGATTGCAAAGAAAGGCTGGATAAAGTTTCAGCCGACCCAGCCAGCTTTCTACAAAGCAAACAAGGAACTTAACATCTTTGTTTGTGCTCTCTGTGAACATAGAGGGAACTTCTATATTCATGGATTCAATGCTCAGGAGCTTTTCAGGGAAGGTAGCATGTATAAAATGGACGGTATGAATCAGGTTGATTTGAAGCCGATGTCTGAGCTTTTAATGGGTGGAGGTGAAGTAAAATGAAAGAAATAAGTGAAGTAGAATTAGAGAAGATAAGAGACTTGGTGAAAAGATTCTGCAATTACTATGAAGAAAAACAGCAAGGAGATTCTTACTATGGATTTCATGGTTTTATGACCGCTTTGCTGCATGAAGTAATAGAGTATGGCAGAAAAATGGGTAGACAAGAGACGGTTTATGAACATGCTGTGAATGAGTTTGTTATCCAGCCTGAAAATGACAGAGCATGGGAAAGAGAGCTTGCTGAGCTTAGAGCAAAGTGTAATGAAAGCAATCTGGAAGGAAGAATCTTACTGACGATTGCAGAGATGATTCTGTATAGAAGACGAGGTGGCTGATATGGACGGTAAAGTTTTTGATTATCAGGCACAGAAAATACCTCTTCATGTAAAGCTACTGTTGCTTTTTCAGAGAGAAAAAGGTTACTGTGAGCGAAGTGAAGATAACAAGGACTACTCTTGTGTGGTGTTCTATAAAAAGCTTAACGGAGTAATTTACATTACAAGAACACACTATGTTTTATGAGGTGGCTGATATGACATTAGACGAAGAGCTGAAAGAACAGCTTGAAGAAAGTAAGAGACATAACTTAAATGAGTTTTGCGGAACTTGTGTAAGAAGTTCTATGTGCTGTGATAGTTGCCATTATGAGCTTTATATGAAAGAACCTACGCTTCATCTGACTGACAGAGAGCTCAGAGAGATTCTATCATATCAGGACGGTGTAGACCTTATAGGAGGGTACTTAAATGACTGATTTAGAGAAAAGAGTAGAAGTGCTGGAAAAAAGAATAAACTTCATTTATGAGAACTTTATGACAGCATTTATGAAGTTTGCGAAGAAATATTCCAGCAACGGTTACAGCCTTACTGAATATGAGCTTAACAAAGCTCTTCAGGACTTTGTAAGCGGAGGTCAGAATGGGTAGACGTTTACGACCAGCATACACCGTCATAGATAGTGCTGGGAACAAAACACTTTACAAAACAAAAAAGGAAATCTGCGAGCAATATGGTAGGAAGATAGGATATGTAAATAAAGCAATTATTTACTATCCGCTTAGACCAAAAGAATCTCCAGTATGGATAACTTACTATACTTGTAAAGATTGTGATAAATATATGCTGGAAACTTGTGATTGTGGTTGGAGGAAAAGAAAATGATTAAATTAGGCACTTTACTAAAATTAAAAAGACGGATAAGGATTCTGGAGCACGCTAATAACGACCTTGAATCTGAACTGGCTTTGCAGAAAGAATATAATGGTTCTAATCTCAGAAGGATAGACAGACTTGAAAAAGAGAATACTGAGCTCGTGAAAAAGTTAATGGATAAAGGACACCTTATTCTTTTTGCTATTCCTAAGAGACAGACATATCTGGCAGACAGACTTCAGCCTATCATTGAAACAAGAGAACCAGTTATCACGAACAACATTAAGGTTTCAGTATTTGATGACCTTATGGCAAAAGGGTTTATCAGAAAAAACAGAGAAGACGATAACTTTGTTATGTATGAGTTAGGTCTTAAAACGGAGTAAATATGAAAGCATTAGTAGTTAGTTTAGAGAGCTTCCAGAAGGGAGAAGTTCCAGAAGAAGTAAAGAAGTTTCTCTTGTCTTGCGATAAGAAACCGTTCATCGTTCTGGACGAAAGCTCTAAGATAAAGACAAACAATCCTTGTAAGGAATCAAAGAAAAGTAAGCGTACTCAGGCGATTCTGAAGCTTAACAGAATTGGTGAACGCTGCATACTCACTGGTACGTTTATGTCGAAGTCTCCAGTGAACGCTTATGACCAGATGAACTTCCTCTGTCCTGACTTCTTCCCTGAATCAATGTATGCTTTCGCAGAGCATTATGAAATCAGGAGAGCTTTGCCTTCTGTACGTGGAGCTCGCATTACTATAACTCCGAAGGACTATGAGACAATCAGAAAGCGTCTTATGAAGTACAAGGACAATCCTTCTGCCCTTGCTGGAGCTATGGACGGAGTTCATTCATTCTATGGAATCACAAGAGAAGACTGCTTCCATATTATGAAATATCCTGAATATACACCGTTCAAGAACATGGACGAACTCTGGCAGCGTATTGGAGATGTATGCACAAGAGTTGACCGAAGCTCAGCCGAGCTTCCAGAGACAAAGGTATACAAGACTTGTAACGTAGAGCTTACAAAAGAGCAGCTGAAACTCTACCTTCAGCTCCAGAACCAGCATTGTACTGATAATGTAACGGTAGACAACGGCTTGAAGCTTTACCTTCGCTTTCAGGACATCTGCAACGGATATGAGCCGATTGAGACAGAAGAGATTACTGAAAGCGGACATCACAAAGTTGAGCTTGTTCCTCTCAAAGAAAATCCAAAGCTTGACATGCTGGAAGAGATTGTAGAAGACATAGGAAACCAGCAGATTGTAATATGGTGTAACCGTACACGGCTTCTGTATGACGCTGAAGCTCGCATACGTGATTTAGGCTATTCTACGGCAATATATGACGGAAAGATTGACAAAGAGCTGCGTGAGCAAGGCTACCAGAGCTTTTCAGAAGGAAAGACCCAGATTATGTTCATCAATCAGGCTTCTGGAGCTTATGGACTTGACGGACTTCGCAAGGCTGACTATGCAATCTACTTGTCAAACTCTTACTCTGTTGAGCAAAGAGCTCAGAGTGAAGACCGCATACACCGTGGAGAAATCACTCGCAGCAAGTACATCATTGACCTTACTTGCAAGGGAACTTGTGAAGACAGAATCACTGAAGCTTTGAAGCTCGGTCAGGAGCTCATAGATTCAGGTGTTACTGACGCAAGCATTTTCAAATACTATGGAGACTGATATGACTTTTGCCGATTTATTAGACCAGATTGAACCTGATTTTGGAAGAATCAATTTCAAGGAACGCTTAATGCTGCGGAAAGCTTTTGACGCTTTCAGAGCCAGTGAAGAGGAAAGCATACTGAGTTTTGACATCGCCTTTGAAAATAAAAAGCAGAGAGATGACTGGGATTTAACTTGCTCATGCGGAGCTCTGTTTCACTGTGAAGACGAAAATGAAGTAAATTCATTCATAGAAACAAACATCTACTGCTGCTCTTGCGGAAGAAAGTTCAGATTTATTAAAAATAACGCTTGACATATTACACTTAGTATAATATACTGGGTGTAATAAAGAGGAGGTGCTTTATGTTTTTATTGTTATGTCTTATACTTTTTATCTGGGGAATAGCTGGACTTTGCTCTGACTATGACCATGAAGCAGAAGTGAAAAACGCTCGCAGAGACGCTGAGAGACGACACAAGGAAACCATTAACGCTTTACGCAGCAAGGGAACTACCAGAATCACAAGGACTATCGCAAGAGATGAGAATGGACGTATTGTTGCTCAGGAAGTAACGGAAGATTTCATTCCTGACATGGACGAGATAAGCGAGGAAGACTATGAGTAAAAAGCTTTGGAATCACCAGCGTTATGCTATTGACAAATACAAGGACAGACCTTTCTTCGGGCTCTTGTTCTCTTGTGGGCTCGGTAAAACGCTTACCACAATCAGGATAGCAGAAGAAAAGGACAGACCAGTTCTGATAATCGCTCCGAACGCTCTCTGCCAGCAGTGGAAAGATGAGATTGAAGCAAACAAGGAAAAGGACTGGAACGTGCTTGTCTGTACATCTAAAACAAAGAATACAAAGAAGTTCAAAGAAGCTTTCGACCAGCTTTGCTTTGAATAAGGAAACATTATGGCTTTAGAAGAAAAGATTAGCGAACACTTAGGAAAACCTTATGTTTATATAAAAGACCAGAAGAAGTTTCTCTGCTCAAACGGAGTGCTCTTCACTCTGGAAGAATACAAAAATGGAATTGACATCAACGCTGAATATGAAAGAAGAGCTAAGGAGGACATGCTCTATGATTACGCTTATGCGAAAAGCACTGGATTGCTTAGAAAGAAAAGGGGCTACTCTAAAATGCTGGTGGATTCATCTCCAGTGGAGCAGACAGTGGAGAATGGGGCTTTGGAAAAGCAGAATAATGAGGGAATATACAAAGAATCCTTTGAAAAGATTGCTGCGGAAGATAATAGCGTTCCAGAACAAAAGAAGAATGATGAAACAGTTTCGAAGGTTTCAGAAGATGACACCAATGGGTTACAGCATGAAGTTCCAGTGCATGGACGAGCTGGAGGAGACTGGAGAGATACAAGTGAAGTTCGACATGAAGTTGAAGGACGAAGACAAGGAGAAAAGCAAGGATTCTCCGTCATGTTCATTGTAGCTCTTTTAGGATTCACTTCTTTGATAAGCGGATATATCTCTACACTGCATACAGCGACATATCTTTATGATTACGTTGATATGTTCTCAGCATGGCTTATGAGTGCTTCTGTTACTGCATATAACGCAACCGCTTTTGAAGTGTCTGTAATCTTCAAGAGCAAGAGACGCTTCGGGCTTACCTTTGTCTTTATCACGCTCTGGACTATGGTAACATTATTCTCTATGGCTACCACGGTCTCAGTCTTTTATGACAGATTCAATTTTACTGAGACCCAGATAGCCTTAGAGAATAAGCAAGCAGATTCAAACAAGCTCGCTCTGGAGCTCTTGCAGAAGAAGGAATCTGACCTGAGAGAATCAATAGAGTTCAAAAAGAAGGACATTGAATATCGTCAGGAAAGAGATTACGCTACAACCGCTGTAAGAACTGAGCTTAACGAGCTTCAGGAAGAACTTCAGAAGAACCTCTCTGAACAGCAGCAGCTCTTACAAGAAACACCTGAAGTTACCGAAAAGGTAACAAAAAGAAAAGAGAGCCTTTTTGCCTTCCTCGGAAGGCTTATGAAAATCGAAGGCGGAGTTCTGGAGTTTATTATGTCAACTCTCTCTGCAATCTTTGTCAATCTTATTGCTCCTCTGTCTTTGACAGCAGTAACGGAACTTTTGAAGAAAAGAACACTTGACTAATTATATTAGTCATAATATAATAAGAATAAAGGAGTACAATATGAAGACAGTACAGAATATTGATAACATCACTGTAAAGGTAAGCAAGGAAGAGCTTATCAACGGAAAGTGGCTTACATTTCAGCTTCTGTCTAAGAAGCTCGCAAAGATTGAAGAAGACAAGAGCATGGAATATAAAAGACTGAGAAACAAGATGTATAATTCTCAGGCTTGCTCTAAGTACAATTCTGAAACTGTTGCTGGCATGAAGTGTATTGATGTAACAAATCCGATGAAGGGAACAGCTTCACTCACACTGACTTTCGAGGTAGCATAATGAGAGCTTTGAACAAGTTTATGAAGGCGATTGCCATGATTCCGATTCATCTGCTGGTATTGCTTTACAGCTGGATTCTGTCCTTTGCAGCAACAGCAGTAATCGCAGCAGCAGTAGGATTCATCTGGAGCTTGTTCACTGCTCTTCCAGCAGCAGTCCTGACTAAGTTCTGGTTGATTTATCTTATTGCCACAATTCCGTTCACTTTGATTTTCTTCATCGTGATTGAGACAGACAGAGTGAAAGAAGACAGTGCGGAGCACTGGAAAAAAAGACTTAGAATGAAATAATAAAAGGGAGCTCTGAGCTCCCTTTTATTTTAGAATATAATCAGAAGAATAACCACTATTGTAAGAGCTACGGAGCTTGAACCAGTAGCAACGGCAACCGTTTTAAGCGTCTGGTTCTGCTTCTCTGCTTCGTTTAATTGCATTTCGTAAGATGTCTTCTGCTCGTTGTAAGTGTTCTTCACATCTGCCAATTCCGTCTTTTGCTCTATCAAGTCCTTCTGAGACTGAATCAGCTCGTTCTTCACATTTTCCAATTCCTTCTTCGATTCGCTGATTTCGTTCAGAATCTGCTCCGCTTCTTCTTCCGTCAGCTTTACCTCTGCGAAGCAAGAAAAGGATAACGGTGAAAAGGACAATAGACAGAACAGCACCGATAATGCTGAAAGCCGTTTTAATTTTTGACCACACAATTTAGCCTTCCTTTGAGAACTTTCCAGTAGCAATCAAGCCAGAGCCGAAAGCCACTACCCACTGAAAGTCAGACTTGCCTAAGAAGAATCCGACAAGCCCAGCAACTACAATACCAAAGCCTAAGACTTTAGTAATATCGCAATCCCATTCTTTGTCTGAGAACAAAGAAGTGAACCAGTTCTTTTTCTTTTCGTCTGCCATACTATTTTCCTCCAAGAGTTTTCAGCTGAATCAGGAAAGTGATAAAGTCTGGAAGCTTAGCAACCAGCATACCACCTACCGCAGTTCCGATAAATGCGATTACAGTCCGCCATTTTTTTGCGTCCTTTTTTTCGTCTGCATGTTTGAGAGTATCGACATCTCCAACCAGTGTCGCCTGAACGCTCTGCATATTTGTTATCCTACCCATAACACGGTTTTCCAAGTCAGAAAGGTCTCTCTTGTAATCAATTCTTACATCTGAGATTTCTTTCATAATGGTTTCCTTTTCGGAACGCTGAGATTCCTTGAAGTTAGCCATGTCAGTTTTTATAGAAGACACGTCTTCCTTGATTCCCATTAAGAGTTCTATGATGTTGATTTTTTCAGTCTGGTCTGACATGGCTCACTCCCTTAGTTCTCTGTAAATACAGCAACGTACTTGCAAGCAGATTCATTTTCTGCAAGCGGAGTAACTTCAGCTGTAAGGATTTTGTTTGTTCCGATAGATTCACCGTTTCTTTCCCAGTGGTCGAAAGTGAATCCTTCTGCTTCAACAGCAATCAGAGAGAGCTCTGAGTTTGCAGCGGCAGAGCCAGAGAGAGGGAAGGCTACACAACCAGCAGTAGAAGCTGCGGCTGGAGAGACTTCGCTCGTCCATGCAACGTCAGCAAGCTTGAATGTAGCAGTGAAGACTGCTGTATCAACTCCAGCTGAAAGCTCAGGCATTGTAAGATTTACAACGGCTTCTTCGCTGATTTTGACACCATTAAGCTGCCAAGAGACAAACTCATAGTTGCGAGCTGGAATAGCTTTCAACTGAACCATGTCTCCTACGTGGATTCTTCCTGAAGCTGGAGTAGCAATAGAGCCACCACCATTTTCTGCCACGATAGCAGAGAAAAGGATTTCTGCCTTTTCGTCTTCAACAAGAGTGCGAACGTTTTCCTTTACAAGGAAAGCCTGAAGAACCTTTGATTCTGTATCTGGGATTTCCATATTCTCCAGAGCCTGAATCAAATCCAGAGCGTTGATGTCTTCAACGCTTCCGTTTTTGTGAGTAATTCTGTAAGCATTGTAGATTTTAGTCTGCATAAAAATACCACCTCATTGTATCTAGTTTTCCGTTTGCAACGGTATTTGATTTCCCGAAGGAATCAAAGATTACTTTCTTTGTTTTATTAAGCTGAACAAAATGTCCGAACTTGAACACGTAGCGACCAAAAACAACGGCTACGTTTGAAGGTATTTTTTCGTCAGCTTTGTGGTGAATATTATCATATCGTACAGACAAAGCAAAGAACTCGTTTGCAAGAGCTGTATGGTTTTTAACCTCAGCTTCTCCGTCATCGTCATAATCTCCGTCATGGTTAAGGTCGCCAGAGATATAACCCTTCTTCTCTGCTTCTTTCCAGATTTTGTTAAGTGCTTTACGTCCGCTGCTGCCTTCAAAAATCATAGGCGAAGCGTTCGCAAAACAAAGGAAAAGACAGCCATAGTCCTGAATTACTGGAAGTAATTCTTTGTCAGATTGTTTTATTCCTTTAAGCATTAAAAAGCCCCCTTACGATTTATTATAAACCGTAAGAGGGCTTTATGCAAGTTGTTAAGTATTACTTAATCACTCAACCTTTTTGACCGTTTTATTGGCAATTACCGAAGTAACGATACCAGCGATTATGAGAATCAGAGAGAATACATATCCGATGATTGCTGTTACCTGAGCTTCTGTGATAACTCCAGTGAGACCAGCAACGAAAGCTCCCAGTCCTACAAGAACCATAGACAGAATGACCAGCCAGCTCTTTGCTGTCTTATCTCTGTCATTCCAGAGCTTGCCTACTGCAAGTCCAGCTCCGAACATTGTTACGGCAAAGCCTGACATCTGAGCGAGAGGGAACTTTGCGAAGTAACCGATGATTGCTCCTACAATGATAAAAGCAATACTAACAATTAAGAAAAGCTTGTTTTTCATCTTTTCCTCCTTAATTATATTAAGTGTATTTTAGCTCAGAGTAAGGTATTTGTCAATCTTCTTCAGGGTAGCTTGAAACGGAAGCTCCTCTTCGTATTTTTCCAGCTGCTCCATGACTACTCCAGAGCCAGTGAAAAAGATTTTATGCTCACCGTTTTCGTCAGATTCAGTGAACTGAACGATTGCATAGTTTTCGTGTTTGTCCTGATATTTTGACCTTCTGATTTTGTATTGCAGTATGCAGATTTCCTTATCCAGCAGCTCAGCAATCTTCGCCTTCTTACCGTCAAATACATCACCTTCATCTGAAAAATCACTGAACTTCTTCATTACACCAGCCCCAGCTTTACTTTAAGATTATATGAGTTGCAGTGCTTCAGCCAGCCCAGCGTAGAAGCTATGCTTGCTCTGCGTTTCTCTTCTGTATATTTAGGATAGATATGGTTGATTCTCCGCTTAACTCTCTTTGCAGTGGATTTTCTCAGCAACATATACTTTCCGAAAGTCCTATATCCGCAGAAGTCCACTCCTTGCTTTGTGTCAAAGACAAAAGCTTTGGAGAAAGTCAGCCCCAGCTCATCAAGAATGAACTTCTCTATTTTCCTTCTGCACTCATGCAGATAGGCTTTGTCATTGGAAAACAACATGAAATCATCACAGTATCTTTCATAGTCCTTTATTCCAAGCTCTTGCTTTACATAATAATCGAGCTTTGTCAAGTAGAAGTTTCCGAACCACTGCGAGGTATAATTCCCGATTGGAGCGTTTGTCTCACCTTCAAAGGAATAGATTATGTCGTCAAGGACAGCCATAAACTTTTCATCTTTGATTATCTTATGAAACATTCCTGACAGTATATCATGTCTTATGGAAGGATAGAAGTGGTGAATGTCGCATTTAAGACAGTATTTGTTTCTTCTGACAAACTGCGAGCACCTTCTGGAAGCCCTCATCTGTCCTTTACCTTCAACGCAAGCGTAAGAATCATAAATGAAGCGGTCAGTCAGAATCGGCTTCAATATGTTCATTACTGCGTGCTGCACTATTCTGTCAGGGTAATAAGGTAACTTGTAGATTGTCCGCTTCTTCGGCTCATAGATAACCATTGAACGATAGGCAGAGGTATGAAACTTTCCTTCAATCACCATTTGCCTTAATGCTTCCGTGTTTTCTTTTCTATGCTCGTTGAAAGCAATAACTTGACGTTTCTTGCTCTTGCCAAGCTGAGATTCATGTACAGCAAGTTCAAAATTATCTACCGACACAAAGCGTTGCCACAAATTACTGTATGTTTTCATAAAATCGGGAAGAAAGATATTCGACAAGCTACTAACCTCTCTTCCCCTCCATTTTCATTTTCTGGCTTTCCGCCAAAGATTTATCCTCGGCTGGAGTTGACCCCAAAACTAAGTAAGTTTGATTGTAGCATGGAGTTTGCTTTTTGTCAAAACCATATCGAGCCCCGACCTCCGATATTCGTATTCACATTCGAACGCACATTATTCGCATTACGATAGCGAGAACCGCAGTGAGTGGAGTTGCTCCAATTACCGCCAGCATGAAGGCTAGGTACTAAGGATAAGCCTTATTAAAAGGGAGAATCCCTTATAACCTTTTTAATATGTTTTTGCCTACCAGAACAATGGTAGGCAAAAACAGCGTGTTGCGAGCTCGTGCTACGCACTCGCTCTGCACCTTGCGGATTTACGCAGCTCGGATAACTCCAGCCGAGCCCCGACCCCCGATATGCGCACCCACAGACGAACGCACATAAGCCGCAACACGATAGCGAGAACCGCAGTGAGTGGAGCCACTCCAATCACCGCCAGCATGAAGGCAGTAATTATCCCAATACTGCTGACCAAAGCTTCCTTGACCGTCATTGTTAGCCCAGTCAGAAGCAGAAGCTGTTCCACAAAGCTCGTCAAGCCACTGTGTAAGATAACCACAACATTCCTCGCAACCAATGAAGGAAATCATACGTCTTCCAGCAGTATCAACGTGTCCGCCTACTGTTGTCTTATCAGAAGCTCCCTGAATAGCTGTTCTTTCATTTGAACCGCTTGCAATAGAAGTGAACTCATGGTCTTTCAAGAGACGCTTTCCTACTGCTCTCATGTCTTCTTCGTGATTCCACTGCTGACGAGATACAGTATGCTGAGCACCGAAAGCAGAGCGAGTAGCTTTGCCTTTTCCAGACTGCAAGTAGATGTCAACCGCAATATCACAGTCTCTATCATAAACCATACCGTCATAAGAAGCACAAGCTGGGTGGAATGTAAGACACCATACTGATTCAGGAAGAATATCGTTTGCTTCAAAACCTGACAGAGGGTGAGCTACTGTTCCGACATTGTAATAAGTTCCAGCTGTAATAGCTGTAATAGGCTTGTTATAGAAAGCGTAGAAGTCTGGGTCTTCCTCTTCATTGTACTGTTTGATAAGGAAGTCTCCGCCAGTCTGTGTAAGCTCGGTAGGAACAAGACCAGTAACGTTTGCACCAGCGTCAACACAAAGAGTATGGAACTGTCCGATTCTCTTTGTTCCAGCAACTTCAGCCTTTGTGAGAGAGCAAGTAACGTTTCCTTCAGCGTCAAGGAATACGTACCAGTCTTTTCCGTTTGGACTTGTCTCTGCGTTGATTGTCTCAGAGAGGTCAATGCTTGTGTCTGTATCAAAGTGAACAACAGTGTTTCCTACTCTGATATGAGTATCGGCTGCAATCTTCAAGGTCTGCTTGTTCGCAGCAGAGAAATCAAAGCGAAGCCAGCGAGGTGTCTTTGCCATAACATCTTTGAAAGTAAAGTTCACTTTCTTTACTGTTACAGAGTGGTCAGCATATCTGTTTGTCGCAAGCGGAGCTGAAAGTAAAGTAGGGTCAGTAGAAGATACTGGAATGTTCTCACCAGTAAGAGCTACGTTTCCGTTTGTAGGAAGAACACTGTTTACTGTCTTGACATCTCCAGCAGAGAGACGAGACCATACTGAACCGTCATAGATTACACGGTCATTCACAAAGAACTGAATGTTTCCGCTTCCGAGGTTCTGTGTACCAGCAACAGAGACAATGTAGAAGTCTCCCTTTGTTCCAGTTCCGTCAGCAAGAGTAGGTGTGTTCGTCTCAGCGTTCCACTGTCCTTTGTATTCCATAGCTGATTCAGGAAGCTGTGAATAAGGAACTCTTCCGCTTGCGTCAAGAGTAGCGAAGCCATTTGCTGTTCCTCTGTGCCCGATGAGAGTTGCGATAAGGTTTGATACGTTGTCGTTTACCTTGTTCAGGTTATAAGACATACGACCAAAGAAATGGTTTACGAGCATACGAGTAATTGAAGAAGCCTGAGCACGATAGCCCTTTGAAAGGACAGTCTCATTTACCTTCAATACCGAAGCGTCAGCAGTAGGAATGTTCTGAGCATTGTTTACGTTATACTCAGCAACACCGTTAGCGTCATTTGTCGTATAAGCTTCATCTGTGTAAGCGAAGCGAGCGACTTTGTTTGCGATGATTTTGTCTTCTACTTCTTTGATAGCAGACAAGTCTTCATTTAGTGTACCCATTGTACTTACTCCTTTTTAATGTTAAATATTCTCTACAAGTGAAACTTGTACGAACTTCAGATTTACTATGAACTCCAGAAGGTTCAATCGCTGCTGCTTCAGGGTAATGTCTACTGTATCGTCATAATCATAATAGACGTTCCAGTGCTTACCGTCAGAAGCTGTCTCTACTTCTCCGAGCTTTACAAGTCCGTCAGGACAGATAAGGCTTGTAATTCTTCCCAGAGACTTGATTGAAGCTCCGTTGTATCTTATCCACTGCAAAGCTTTGAAGAGCTCTATGTACAGCGAAGGTTCAAGGTTCGAGTATGAAGCTTCAGCTTCAGAAAGGAACATGAACTGGTCTCCGTAATAATCAGAATAAGCTACTCCCTCTGGAGGTGTAGCTGAAATCTTTTCGTGTCTTACGTAGCCGTTATCATCAAGAACATTTGTTTCTTCTGAAGAGATGTAACCAATTAAAGTTTCGTTACCAACAAGAGAAGAACGCAGCGTAGGTGTAGCCAGAGTATTGATGTCATCGAACATCGGAACTGGAACAACAAAAAGACCTCTTTCTGAATACTCAATTCCGTCAACGACATTAGAATCTGTCATGCGGATTCTAACGATGTTATCAGCTGGAGAATTATCTCCTTCTGATAGCATTAAAAACTCATCGCCATAATACTCAGAGTAAGCCACTCCAGAAGGTGGAGCAGATAAAACCTTCTCTGGCTTCACATTACCAATCTCATCGAACAAATCTGTTTCTTCAGAAGAGATGTAGCCTAAGACCATATCACTGTTGCCAACAAGAGAAGAGCGTTCCAGATTGGTAGCCATTGTATTGATGTCGTTATTATAAGTGTCCTGATTTACTCTGACAAAAGCAAAGTAAACAGTAGTATCGTCTCTTGTATGGAAGAACGAAAAGTTCTCCAGCCCAGTGTTGAAAAGACCACGTTCAGAACACTCAAATCCGTCAACCACAAAGCTCTCTGTCATTCTAAGTGAAGCAAGAGATTCAGCTCTGGAGAGACGAGGTAAGAAAATACCAGCGAACTTTCCAAGTCCATAAAGGTTCTTGTCCGAAATCTTTCCGTTCTCAAACTGCTGAGCCTTAAACTCAGAGAGGAAGTCCTTTATGTCCTTAGTGCTCTCATTAAGAGCACCGTTTATGTTTGTTACATAGAATCCGTTAAGCTCACCTCTGAGCCAACGGAAGAAAGCCTTTGCCATATACTACTCCTGAGAAACTGGTGTAAAGATAACATTAGTAAGCTCTGGAATACGTGATGAAGGTATTTCAATATAGTTTACATTACTGTTATTGTATTTAAGGTTTACTCCCAGAAGCTCAATACCAGCGATGTCAAGAGCTTCAATAGCATTGTAGAAATCATCTTCCTTGATGTAATCAACATGCTTTTCAGACACGAAAGTATTGAACAAAACAGTTCTGATTTCATTCTGAATGTCATATTCGTTTGCATAAGTGTTATTGATTTTATAAATCAATTCAACAGCATACTGTGTCTTAGCAAAAGGTATCAGATGTACTCCGTGCTTTCCACCGATGAAAATGTCGTTCTCATAGAAGACCTCAACACTGTCTACTGTCTGGAGCGTAGGACAGATAATCTTTTCACAAACCTTCTCTGCGATTTCCTTTTTGACTTCACCAGAATAGAAAATGGCAAGAGTGTAGGCTGGAATCGTGTAACCGTCATATTCAATTTCAGTATTTGTAGGATTGAACTTTACCTTACAATCAAAGATGTAAGGGAGGTTTCTGATTTCACTTTCAAGCTCTACCATAGAGTTCTGTCTGTCAGTTTCAGAGTTGATTCGCTCTCTGAACTCCAAGTCTGTCTCTTCCGAGATACCCAAAAGAGCAGTGTTATCAGCACAACTGAAAACAAGGTCAGAAGAGATAGGCTGCTCAGAAGTAACTGTAATCGTAGCCTGAGCTGTTACTGGATATTGTCCGATTTCCTCTGACATGGCGATAAACGATATATGGCTGCCAGAAGCAATTACAGTGTTTTCCATAACTTCAAACTCAAACTTTGTATCATCGTCAAGAGCGTAAGTGTAAAGTCCAGCAAGCAGCGTAACTGAAACTGAACCATTGTTTGTTATGGTAATATGAAGTCCAGTAGCTGAGCCCTGATTTCTCTCAGTTCCTACTATGTTCGCAGAAGAGGTCAGGTCATCGTCCGAGCAATAAAGAGGGTCGAACTTATTTGAGAGCACTACGCAGACATTATTTATGATTTCATAGCCTTTCGCAGCTGCCTTGAAGATAAGATAGATGATATTAGTATTAGACCTCGCAAGAGTGCGAGGTGAAATAAGAGAATCAAAGCTATCGCAGATTGTAGTTAAAATGGTATCAAAAGTTTTAAGTTCCATTATGCCACCGCCTTTAGTGTGTATTGTAAATATGAGTTTCCATTGTCATCTGTAACAGTGTTAAAGACAACCTCAACAGTAGGTGTAATCTCTGCAACAGCGTTTGTTATGTCTTCCATAAGCTGAACAACATTGATTTCTTCCAGAATTGCTTCACTCCACCTTATTCCTTCTTCCAAGTCAAGAGGGTCAAGACCTTTCTGCCAGATTGTAGCCATAGCACAAGCTTGTTCAACAAGAGCGTCCTCATCAGTAAGCTCTTCAGCTCCGCTTATGATTTCATTGTCGTTTTCATCTTTAATGATAGTAGGATATAAGTCTATGATGTTCGGAGAGATTACATAAGATGTTCCAGAAGGCTGTTTTACAGTCTCTTTTTTATAAACCTTTACGTCCATAACTCAGATTATACTTCGCATTTTTCAAGCCGTCAAGATATTGAACCTGAGCCAGAAGAACCAGCAATATTACCCTGACCGTCAGTGCTGATTGTTCCAGAAGTATAAAATGAGTTTATTTCATTGGCAAGCTCTTTCGCAAACTCTTTGTTTCCGTCAAAGCCTTCTTCCTCCCTCTGATTGTACATCTTTTGAAAAAGAGCCTTCAGCTTTGTTACAAGAGTGGTCTCTGAACAAGAGATAGTTCCTTTTGCTGCACCTCCATACGGAGATATAGGTGTAGCTGGAGGTGGCGGTGTAAGAACTCCAGTAACGGTAGTTGTAACCACTCCGTCATCTGCCATTTTCTTGAATCCTTTTCCCATTTCCTCTGCAAGGTAATCATCACCTCCAGAAGTCATTGTCTTCATGGCTGTACAAGCTGCCTTTATAATTGCAGCACAAGCAGAAGCTGTTACAGTGAGCTTCCCAGTTCCGCTGCCAGAGTATGTTCCTCCAGTAACTGTTCCAGCGTCAATAGTAGAAACTACTCCGCCAGAGACAAAGGTAACGACAGCAGCAGAGATTCCGTTCGGGAAGGTGTCTTCGTTTCCGTCTGTCATTGATTCAAAAACTGCTTCAAAATCACTTTGTAGCTGAGCTTTATTAAGAGCCATAATTTACCTCTATGAGAAAAGTTGATTAAGCTTGCTGCTTCTCCAAGTTGCAATAGTTCCTTTTGAAGCTGGAGAGGTAGCCTGAGTTGCTGGAGAACCAACAGTAGTAAGATTTTCAATCTCGGTAGCAAGTCCGTCAACTACTTGTTTCAAGTCAGTAGTTCCATTCTTGACTGTATATTTTCCCTGAGCGTCTATCGTAACATTTCCGTTTTTGTCAACAGTAATTGTGGCTTTTCCGTTCGTTACTGTAATCTCACTGTCCTTGTTTGTCGTAATCTGAACATCGTTGCTCACCAGAGTAAGCTCTCCGTCAGCATTAGATTCAAAGGTAAAGAGGTTCTTATCCTCGTCCTCAGAATAAGCCATTTTGAGAGTAATGCAACCGTCAGAAACATCAATAAAGTTTTTATGGAATGTCTCCTGATACTGATTTAGAAGAATCGCAATACCTCCCATAAGGGTATAACCGTTTCCGCAATCTGTTATAATAGGTTCATTGGTTTCTGGATTGAACATCTTTCCAGCGAACCTTCGAGGGAACAAGACGATTACTTTATCGTCAATGTTCGGCTTGATGTTCACCGTAACAGAAGAGCTTGAAAAGGAAGCCAGAACGCAGTTAGTTATAATAATATCATTGGCTGAATCTGCTACTGCCATTTCAACAGTAACAATTCCAGTAGCTGGTATTTTCTTAATTATTCCATATTCAACAATGAATGTCGTTCCGATAGCTCTATGCAGCATATCAGAATCGCTCATTCCAAGACTTTTCAAAAGGTTATTATCCATGATTACTTCTCCTCTTGTTTCTTACCAGTACAAACAATCGTACATTCGTTCACGTCTTCTACCGTAGCAAAAGAAACTGTCTGCCAGAGAGCATAAAACTCATCTTCCGCAGCGTTGAAGTTCGCATAGTAAGAAACCAGTCCGCCAAGAGCATAACGTGTCTTGAAGTAAAACTTCTGGAACGGATTCAGGAAAAAGAAGAAAGGACAAACAATCGTACACAAAGCGTCTACCGTGATATTGTAAACTGCTGGGAGCTTGTCCTTCCAGTACAGTTCCACCGTGTCCTTTTCATATATCTGCTCCAGAGGTGTTCCTTCGAGCATTTTCGAAGGTGTTGTCTGTTCCTCTGCAAGATAAACCAGAAGGTTTCCGTCAGAAGGAATCGGAGTAATGCAGAAGTTCTCCAGAGCGTAAGTGTTCTTTACTGCATTCGCCTTTTCCATAGCTGTACTTGCAGAAGGGATTTTCAGAGCTTCTGGAATTACCTTGTTTCCTTCAGCGTCTACCTGAATCTTGTCTTCATCATACTTCTCTGCGAACTTCTTCGCTCCGTCAGAGAAATAAACCTGAACTCCGTACTTCTCAGCGTCATCGTCAGAGAGAACACCAGCAACGGTGAAGTTCTGGGAGTTCATAAGCTTGATTGTAGTATTCTTTGGCAAAGAACCTTCACGAACCCAGTTCCTTGTTACTGCCTGATAGAACGTCTCTTCAAGAATAGTCTTGCGTTTATTCTTGTTCATCTTATTATAATTTATAACGGTCTCTTTTGAGATGATATTTTCATAATCAGTAGGAAGACCTTTTTCTACTGACAAATCCTGAAGCTTATCAGAATAAAGGTTTCCTACAAAGCCGTGAATATGGACTGTCATATCAGGAGGAAGCTTATCTGTCTGAACGTAATTTACATCACTCATTGTAATAAGTGTGATTCCGTTGCCTTTGAGCTTGTCAGCGTCAAAATCAAAAAGCTGGTCTATGGTAACAGTGCTTGCTTCTTTTCCTCCCATGCTTGCAGCAAACTGTCCGAAGTAGCCCATAGCGAGCTCTACCTTAGTGAGCTGGAAGGATTCATTATTGAAGCTCTTTATCATTTTTCCGCTTTTATCAAGCATGTAAAAGTTATTTATGAAAATATCTATTGCTATCGGAGTGCTCATGGAAACACGCTTATACTGAACCTTTATCGAGGGCTTATAAGTGCACTTTCGGATATAGCAAGTAGGCTTCTTTACAAGTCCGTCAAAGCTTCCAGAAGCAACAGAGTTCATAAGCTTTGGAAAGTACATCTCATAATCACTTCTGATTATATAAGGCTCTTTTTCTATCCAGTTTCCATTATTGTCTTTTTCAGAGATAGTAAGTTTGAGATTGATTACTTTGTCAAATATATCAAGAGCTCCAAGCTCACACTTGCTTTTGTCAGCAAGCAGAGCAGTGTTCGGAGCTTTTTCGTTACTCATCTTCCTCTTCCTCGTACATTTCAATAGTACAATATTTCATATTATCCTCAGTAAGAACTTTTCCAAGATACTCACTGTAATCTGACTTGATACACATTTTGTCATTTCCGCAGCCTATTACAGAAGAACACAAAATGTTCGCACTTCCGTCTATCGGCTGAATCAGAATGTTTATCTGCTTCACAATAACTTCTTCATTATCCTGAGTGAAGAAGTCCTCTGAGACATTATTCAGAATCAGAGTGCTTCCGTCAGGCATTGTAGAAGAAAAAAAGTCATAAGTAAACTCTACTTTTGAAAGGTCTATTGTCATATTATTCTCCGTAAGTAGCTGTCATCATTTTAATAAATGTATCAGTAGCTGTCTTCTGGAACTTACCAAGAGCCCCAGAAAGCTTTGATAAAGCAGTCAAAGAAGCGGATTCTGATTGCTTTCTGAAAGTCAAGATTGGCACTTCCTGACAAGTAAGAGTTCCTTCATAGAAGTCTCCGTTCTCACCCACCTTAGTAACGTCAAAGTCTTTAATAATGAGATACTTAAACTTCCAGCCGTTCCAGAGTTTCAGTTTAAGAATACGTCTATTTGACCACATGTATTCAATCGAAGCCTTATTATAGTCTTGCTGCTGCAAGAGCATATTACAGATAGAGCTTGCACTTACTGAAGTTCCGTAAAGACCTTTGAACAATGTCTCCAGAATACCCAGAGAGATGTTCACGATTCTGGAAGCAATATCAAGACCAGTGCTTCCCTTGAACTCTCCGTTAGAAAACAAGAAGCCGTTTACATTGGTTATAGCGTCAAAAGAGAATGACGAGTTTTTCAAAGTAGAACCGTTAGCTGGAACAATAATATCAAGCTTGTATGTCTTTGGTTTCAGGACAATATTATCAGCTACGATATTCATAAGTCCGCCTTTAGTAGAATCCGTAGAATCTCCAGCAGTATTATAAAACAACATAGGCTTCTGGCTTACGTCTGAGCTCATCTGTTCTGTCATGCTCTTTACATAGAAAAATGCAATCGGATATGTAGGCTCGTCTTGCTGATATTCCCAGTTCGGGTCGTACAAGAAGGTCAAGTTATTAAAAACCTTAACCAGAGAAGTATTGTATTTAAGACCAGTAATAACTGTTACTGGCTGCACGTTTCTGTTTAAGCTTGTCAGTGCTGACAGCGTAACATTATCTATCATCTTGTAGCCCTCCTATTCTGAGCATTATTAACAACCTCGTCCAAATCAGCAGTATAAGACTTATTCTCACCGAGTACAGAATCAGTGTAAAATGAAAGAACTTCTTTCGGAGAATCCTTGTCTCCTCCCTTAACAGAGAGAATAACTTCAACCCTACCTTCTTTCTCATTATAACCACCGATTGTAGCCATAACACCTTCAGCGTTATGTTTAGCAAGATAGTCTTTTGCTCGCTGCAATCCAAGAGCTTCAGAAAGAACGTTATTGACTTCAGCTTGCTCAGAGAACTCTTTAAGACCTCTTGTAAGCAAAGCGTCTCTTACGTTACTCCAAGCGTTAAGGCTGATTCCCCAGCCAGTAGTTGTAGGAGCGTTCTGGCTCACAAAACCTTCCACGTCATTGTTTGTAAGAACACCTTCTTTAAGAGCTTGCTTTACAAGAGCTTCTTTGCTCATCTTTTTCTTTTCTTTATCCCACTTCTTTGAGCTTTCATAAGAAGCCTTAGCTCTGTCATATAAAGCATTAGTAAGGTTCTTAGCGTCTCCAGAAGCAAGAGCTGTTTCATAAGTCATTGGCTTGCCTAAAAGGTAAGTTCTTTTGTATTCTTCCCATATATCCTGATTCGTATACAGAGCTTGATGAGCATTACTTCCTCTTCCAGAACGGTAAAGCAAGTTTACAGCAGAGAACTCATCACTGAACCATGTTCCAGTAAGATTCTTCTCCATATCCATAGCAATAGCAGAAGCAGTATAGTCAGCCTTATTATAATCTACTTTACCAGTTTTAAGACCTTTTTTATAGGCTTCATCGGCTTGCTTTGCTTTCTTTTCAGCTGTCTGGGTATAATGAACGAGCTTTATGGCTTCGTTTCCTTGCTCTGTATTAAGGAACTGAACAAGGTTATTGTAAGCCATACTTGCTTGCTGTCCTTGTGGCTTCCAATATCTTCCCTCGCTTGTATTTGTAAAAGCAAGAAACTCGTCAATGGTATTCACACCTTTGATACCAAAGCTACCAACGTTTATTCCAGCTTTTCTGAACATTTGAGTATACTGACTTCTTGCAATATCAGCAGAGTTCTGAAGTCTGTCTCTTGCGTCTGCATTAAGCTGGATATTTGTTCTTGTGTCCTGAAGCTTCTCTTCAGCACTCTTACCAATATCCCAGTTATCAATCTTCTGAATAAGACCTCCGATTGAGACAAGAACAAGCTTTTCCAGATTCTCTTTAAGAAGCTCAAACTTAGATTTAACACTGTCTACAACAGCTCCAAGCTCAGAAAGATGTTTGTTGTCAACAGCTCCATAGCCCATTGTATAAGCTGTAATCAATCCCATATAATCAGCAAAGCTGTCATCAGTAGAAATACGACCCTTGTAAATACCAGTGTCGTTCGTATAGAACATATTGCGGAGAATATTTGCGATGTCATTAAGTCCAGCTTTTTCAAGAGCAGTAGAGAGCTCACGTTCAGCCTGATACTTTCCTACTTGCTGCCCGATAGAGTTTACTCCAGACTGTCCTCGTTCATAGTAAGTATTAAGGATAGTCTTCATAAGCTTCTCTGGGTCGCTGCGTCCAAGACCATTATTTATCGCTTCTACAACATCGCCTTTAAGAACCTTTGCAAGTTCTCCCAGAGCATTGTCGTCAAGGTGGGTAACATCTCCAAAAGCAGACTGGAGACTTGCTATTGCAGAAGTGAAAGTTCCTTCCTTCATTCCCATAGCAGTTTCCTGAGCTTTGTACTCACGAGCATTTGTATATGATATTCCCAGAGACTTTGCTTCTACTTGTTCCTTCTTAATTTCAGAAGCACGAGCAAGAGAAGCGGTAAGGATTCTGCGAGTGATGTCTGCGATTCCAGCAAGGAAGCTTACAACAATCGTAAGCCAATGCAGCATTTTACGCTTGTTTGACTTATCCTCTCTTTCTTCTTTTCCTCTCTGTCTCGCTTCGTCTTTTTCCTTCTGGTTAGTCTGAACATCGTCTGAATATTTTTCAGCTTGTTTAAGGTTTCTTCTTATAAACTTACCAGACAAACTTGTAGTAGCTTTTGTAGCGTCTCCGCCAGCGTTCTGAAGAGCCTGATTCCACTCATTTTCACTTACAGCAAAATCAATCTTCATTCTGTCCTTCATCTTCTTTGAAGGGTCAGGAACAGCTGTACCTCCTACCGCAGCAACAGCTTCTTTTGCTGTCTTCTGAGCAAGAGCTCCATGAAAAGATTTATGGAATGAAATTCTTCTGAAGTTTTCTGTCTGATTAAGACCAGCGGCATAAGGGTCTATTGCAAGACTTCCAGCCTGATAGCCATAACGTGTTTCAATGTTACCGAGCACTCTGTCAAAAGCTGGCTGAGCGTTTCCAGCCTGAGACCTCTTGACATCAAAAGTTGCCAGAGCATTTCCGTTTACATCTATTGTCTTGATTACTTTTACAAGTCCGTTTGTCGCAGATTCAAGAGCCAAAGTCATCTGTCGAACCTGAGCGTTCCAGTCTTTAAGAGCACTCTTATCAACATTACCAGCAGAATCTTTGAGCTCTGTATTGCTCATATAAAATCTTGTAAGCTCTTCTTGTTTAGCCATTTTCACCTCTACTTAGGTTGAGACTTAGCTATAAAGTCTTTAACTTTATTCTCAACTCTTGTATATTCCAAATACTCCAAGAAATCAAGCCAGCTGCTAGGCTCACAATGGAACTTGTCAAGATAAGCATAATAAGTATAAACAAAAGAACCATAGGAGTATGAATCTATTATCTTATTTATTTGCTTACTTAGCAAGTTTTCATTTTTGCTTACTTTTTCAGGCTCTTCATACGCTCTTTTCTCTCGCTCATTGTCGCCTGAAAGTTTTTTAATGAGCGAGGGTATTTTTTTCCTAAATAGCTCGCTATGAACTCTACAAGCCAATTCACCAGAACTGGATATTCGTCTATGATGTCGATACTCCGCATGTTCATATAACGGTCAGTAACGACAAACCTTGCAATCTCTTCTTTCTGGTTGCCTTCAACAAAGTCAATAGCGACAATCTTTCCGACAAGCATTTGCATTGTAATATCATACATCAAGTCAAAGTTATCAGGATTCGTAACATCAAGAGCGTTCAGTGCTCTGCACTCTTCGATAAGCCTTAACTGAGCAAATCCTTGTGGAAACTCAAAACGTATTTTTTCTTGCTGCACTGAAACTTTAAGCTTTTCTTCTTGCTCTTTTCCTTTCAATACAGAAGCGTCCAGAAAAACACCATTCATATTACACCTCTTTTCCTTAATTTATACTCATTATACAACAAAAAAGGCTACAAGTAAACCTTGTAGCCTTTTGAAAACCCTAGATTGGAAACTAATCTCCACTAGGAGTATCAGCAGCACTGTCTCCAGCGGTTGCTCCAGTGTTACCTGAAGTTGCTACTGGTTTTGTCAAAGCAGTAGCTCCAGAAACAACAGCGTCAGAACCTGATTTCCAAGTTCCAGCCATTACCTTCTGTTCATTTACACTGTCCTGAGTGTTGTAGTTAGTTGTATCAATCTGGTCTTCCAGCTTGCCTTCAGGAATACCGCTATTAAGAGTTGACAACGGATTCTCACCAGTGCTTGCGTTCTGAGTAACGTAAGGTGAGAAGTAAGCTTCAAGACCTTGCTGATTACCAACAGCCCAGATACGTTTCTTGTTTTCTGAAGTAGAAGTTGAAACTGCTTCAATCCAACCAGCGTAGAGGAGCTGAATGTTGTAAACAGCAACATCGTTACCTTCAGAAACATCATCAGGTACTCTCTGCGGTGTAACACCGTAGAAGAGCTTTGTGATAGCTTTTCCGTTTACATAGTCAGTCTTATAAAGAAGACCACCTACGCTGTCTCCAAGAGTACGGATAAGCTGTAAAGCAGCAATAAAGTCTCCAGTAGCAACCAGTCCAGTAGTTTTTACTACTGGCATTGTGATTGTACCGTTCAACAGTTTGTTTGAGATTGTTACAACAGAACCGTCTACCAAAACAACTTGTTTAGCAGAATCCTGATTCTGGTTTGCTTCAAAGAAGCGTCCTTCCAACTTACAGCAAGCTGAAATATCAATTTCATCTACTGCTCCGTCAGTATCAATCTGACCAGCAAGGTAAGGGTGGCGGAACTTGATTGAACTACCACCAGCAAGCTGGAAGTGTGCACGTGCTTGTTTCGCAGCACGGTTATTACCGTAAGCCATTTCCTATCCTCCTAGAATGAAATAGAACCTGAGATTTCAACACCTTCAAGGTCATCAATATAAACAGCCGACCATACAGCAGTTCCTTTGAACCACTGACCTTTCTTTGCTTCAGCATAAGGAGGGAACTCAACAACAAGGTTGTCAAGACGACCGAGACCAGCAAAGTTCTGGATATTTCCTACAAGGATTTCCTGAATATGTTCATAGGTCTTTTTGTTTGTCAGAACTGGTTTAGTCAAAGTAGTAACTGCTGTTGCGTACTTTGCCATATCCTGAGCAGACTTGTAATCAATGAACTTAGAAATCATGTAAGCTGTGATAGGGAAGTTTGAACCACTTCTGTCTCTGATAAACTCAGCGTTGTTATCTGAATTGTCAGCGATAGAAATAAAATATCCTACTACCTTAGCGTCCATAATATCTGTAATGTCCTCTGAGAGGTTCAAGTTTACAGCTCCGTTAAGAGGAGAAGGAAGACCAGTAGGTTTCACCTTTGAATCTGTAAGGCGGAGCTTAGCAAGTTTGTTTCCTACGTACTCACCAGTAACATTGGTTTTTTCGAACCAAGCACCGAGAATAATAGGAATCATAAATGCTCCATTATGAAGATGAACTTCAGAATGTTTGTTACCAATAAGATTCCAATAGCCCCAGAAATACTGAGCACGGTCAGCAAGTGTACTGCCTACAAGAGTAGTACAATGAGCCAATTCAGCAGCTTCTGTCTGAGACATGATTTTACAGATGTTTGTATCTGAACCGTCAGGAACTGCGACTTTAAGTTCGATAAGGTCGAACGAAAGTGTTGATTCCATTTCACAAAGATATGACAAACAAAGAGCCATATCGAAGTAGTTGCTGTCATCATAGTCTGTTGCAGCAGCTGGTTCAGATTCAACTTTCGAACCGTCATAGTGTTCTGAGAACAATGTCTTGAAGAACGAAATGAAGTACAGCTCATTGAAAGCCTTTGTCAAAGGCTGCCAAGTAAGTGCACTTGCAGTAACGGTAGGAGAGAAACCAGTATCATCGAAAACGATGATATACAATGTAACGGCACTGTTAGTTCCGTCATTAAACACTGGAAGCCACTGTGAGAGCAAAACGCTTCCAGCAGCAAGAACGCTTATGTAGTTATCTACTGTTACTGCAATTACAGCATATTTGTCTGCCGTAACTTCAGAAGGTGTATAACTGCCTGAAGCGAGGTTTGCTGCTGCTAATGACTTCGGTACGTAAATTGATACAGCATTGAAAAGATTGTTTTCAACGTTCTCTTCTGTTTTCAGAGTGGAACGGAACTTCATAAATCTTTCTGCAACTGAACCTACGTAGTTAAGATTCATAGAAAACCTCCAATTTTGATTTAGTCTTCTACGGTGAGCTCGCCTTTAACGGTCATGTCTATACCTTCCAAAGGTTTCCACCCAGTAGATACAACTTCATCATAATACAATTTGAACCTCACGTCAAATGCTATCTGGCTATTCATTCCAAAGTAATTTATTTTACGTGGAACGACTGGCGAAGTATACTCCAGCTTTTCAGCGTTGCATACTCCAGCCCATATATCAGTAACACCTGACCGCTTTGTTAAATGTCTGAAAGCCTTTACCCATTGTTCAGCTTCCTTACCAATAAAACGTACAAGAATGGAAGCCACACACTTCTGTCTGTTCCAGCCAGTGTCATCGTATTCTTCGTAATCGTCCTGAGTAAGGCTCTCATCACGCTCTATCCAATACATAATGTATGTATCTTTGTCATCAAGCTGCAAAGGATTCTCAAAGTTTCCCTGAATAGGGATAATATACTTATACTTCGAAGAATCAAGGTTATTGCAGTTTCCGTTGTCAACTCCAAAGAACAAGAGGTATAAAGCTTTTCTGAGTGTAGTAAAGTTTACACCAAGATACCTTGTCGTGTTCTCCACCTTTTATTTCCTCCAAGTTTTACATATAACTGTATACTTTCAATCAACTGAGCAGTAGCAAAGAAACGAGGTTCTTTTGAAAGTCCAGCTCTTACCCTCGCTTTCTCAGTAGCTGCCGTGTTCCCAGCATATAATAACGGTATCTGACCACTCATCAGACACCCTATTATATCATCTTTTATCAAAGTTGCCAAATATTCTCCCTCTGCATTTTCCCAAGCAGAAGCAAACGCTTCGTAGCGTCTTCTTTTGGCTCTCATTCCTCTATTTGCCTTATAACGCTTATCAAACTCTCCAGACTTAGTTGCAACAGCTCCTTCAAGCTCATCGCTCGCATATTCAACAAGCTCATTCTTGATTCTGTCAAGCCTTGCGTCAATCTCTGGTTTTAATGTATGCGGATAAACGTCATTAAAATAATCGTCAATAAAATACCTTCCACCGTTAAAATGTTCACAGAGAATCAGATAAAGCCTTCGGTATGTAACTGTCCTACCACCGTAAGAGCCTTTTGCTGTTTTTGGATTTCTTAGTGTAGAAGGGAAGGAATAAGTAATCTGCCAGTCAAAATCATCTGCGAAGTCAATAGGAGAAGCCTTTTTTCTCCACTGTCCTCGCTCAGGATTTTTCTTGTTTCTCTTGTAATATTTTACAATGTCATATCTTCTGGGAAGTCTCATTCTGGTATCGTTAATACCAGTGTCATTATTATTCACTGTATCATAATCAGTGATTTCTACATCAAGGAGCTCAGCGTCTTTTGAATAGTCAACCTTATTCATAATCTTCTTGTCCTAAGTTCACGTACTCGTGAGGTTTTTGAACGTCTGAGTTTCCTACAAAAGTTTCAAGCACGTAAGCGTTGAAACCGCCT
>JAEEGL015335507.1_pt1 | contig 32176 bp, 24 predicted proteins | sample 9134231 | NCBI WGS metagenome assembly JAEEGL01 (sample SAMN16246548, study PRJNA631951) | gut metagenome | biome: gut microbiome; feature: rumen; material: fiber-attached | host: Bos | place: Iran: Karaj | collected 2018-10 | reverse complement strand
TGATATAGAGCCGGAAGCGCGGTGCCGTTAAAACAGACGGCAGGCGGCCAAGGCAGTTGATGGTCCTCAGTAGCTCAATGGCAGAGCATTCGGCTGTTAACCGAAGGGTTGTAGGTTCGAGTCCTACCTGAGGAGCGAAAACCACCGGATATACACGGTGGTTTTTTTGTGCGTAATGCTTCCTCGTAAGTCAAGAGGAAGTTTTTGTTGTTATAAACGGCGGTGCTATGATATAATTGCCCCGACAGACCAGAAACTGAGGAGGAAACGAATGTCGGATCGTGAATGGAAGCCGGGCTTTTGGGCAGCTCTTCGGTCACTGCCGGGCTTTGCACTGGCGATAGCTATGGCATTCGCGCTGTGGCTCACGCCGGTCGCCGCGGCAGGAGAAGGAGCCCTGCTCGACTATGGCGAGACCGCGGCGAGCTATATATACGTCTCGGTTTCAGGCAGCGACGAGACCGGCGAAGGAACGCAGGCTTCGCCGTGGAGAACGCCCTACCATGCCGCGTCGCGCGCGAGAGCGGGCGACACGATAATCATCGGCGCCGGGATCTACGACGCGGCAGAACCCATTGAACTGCCGCCGCGGGTCAGTATGGAGGGCGCGGGAGAGGAAACGGTACTGACCTCTTCGACACTCACGGAAGAGATGGGCGGGTTGTACGCCATACTGCGCCTTGTATCCCCGCCGGGGGAAAACGGCACGAAGACAGACGGAAACCAGCATGTTTCCCATATCAGGTTCGACGGCGCGGACACGGCTACGCAGGCCATAGAAGTGCAGAACCGAAACAACGTGGCGGTGCACGACTGCGTGATCGAGCATTTCGCGCACGTGGGCGTGGGCTGGCGCGCTACGGATACGGGCGACGGCACGCCGCCCGATGAGTATGTCACCGGGGGACGTTTTTACAATAACCGCATGACAGACTGCAGTTTCTACGGTCCGGACGCCTGGGGCACCGTGTACGGCCGCGGATCACTTTTCTGCGGCGGGCTCAAGGATTTTGAGATATACGGCAATACGATTATTGAGGACTGCCGCACGGGGAGCAACGGAGTGCGGGGCGTGCCGGTCAAATTCTGGTATTACACGGGCTGGATGCTGGGCTGCAAAATACATGACAATGTGATATCCCGCCTGGGTTCGCCCACATTCTCCTCCGACGAGGCCAGCTGGGCGTTCGCGATAGAGTCCGCGTTCCACGCCGGCATGGAGATATACGATAACGTGTTTATCGGCGCTGTGGACCTGAATGATGGGCTGTGCGGGGAATACGGCGGCACCGACTACGGCTACGCGACCTGGATACACGACAACCGTTTCATTCCCGACCCCGCCCCGAAGGAAGCATATAGTAACGCCAGTTTCGAGGAGAGCGCCATCATCCTTGAGCACCGCACCGAACGCACCGTCATAGAACGCAACAGCATAAGCGGATACAACCAGGCGCTGTATTTCAACGTGCGGGAAGGCGTGTACGATTTCACTTTCTGCGATAATCACTGCGTGGAATTGGGCGGAGACGCCGGCAGCATGTTCCGCATGGACGGGCACGGCTCGGATATGCAGGTAGTCAACTTCAGCGTGTCGGGCAACTTGTTTGAGGGCGATCCCTCAGCCATGAACGGGTTTGGCATTATCGTAAGCCAGGAAATGGGCTCCTGGAGCGGTCAGAACATCAGTATCACGGAAAACGCGGTGGGGAACGTGCTGTGGAACTGGCTCATGATAGACGATTATACGGCTATCGACGGCCTGACGGTCAGGGACAATACATGGTTCAACGCGGGAGAATACCGTATCCGCGACCTGAGCGATGTCAGCGGGTATGAATTCTCGGGCAACGCTGAGGCTGACGCGGAAAGCTGGAGCGCTGTCCGCGAAGCGTCGGCGGCCCGGGCAAAGTGAACAGGCGATCATACGGCTATGCTTTATGATCTGGGAGGAAACACGGTATCTGATATGGAATACCTTGATATAGTAGACGCGGACGGGCGCCCTACGGGCAGCAGCGTATGCCGTGACGAAGCGCACCGGGAAGGCATACGCCACCGCACGGCACATGTGTGGGTGATAAGGAATAACGGACGGGGATACGACGTGCTGCTGCAAAAGCGCAGCATGGACAAGGAATCGTTTCCCGGGCTGTACGACACTTCCTCCGCGGGGCACATACCCGCGGGATGCGGACCGCTGGAGTCGGCGCTCAGGGAGCTTAAGGAGGAACTGGGCATCAGTGCCGCGCCCGGGCAGCTGCGTTACGCCGGAAGCTTCCGCATCAGGTATGAAAAGGAGTTCCACGGCCGCCTGTTCAGGGACAATGAGGTGACGTGGGTATACGTATACAAAGAACCGGTGGACATCTCTGCCCTCTGTCTCCAGGCTTCGGAGGTGGACGAGGTACAGTGGTTTGACCTGGATACGGTCTGGGCTGAGATACAGGGCGAAAGCTGCCGCTTCTGCCCGCCCGTGGAGGGCGTAAGGGTGCTCAGGGAGTATCTTAAGCTGCGGGCGTGAAATGAGCCCTCACAAATACAGGAACCGCCGCGGGATCTGTTCCCGCGGCGGCGTTTTATTTTTGATTTGTTTATTTAGATGTCGCCTTCCACATCAGGCATTTCTTCGGAATAGGGCTCCTTTTCGTAGGCTTCTTCCGGGACTTCAATGCCGTACAGCTCCACGGCCGTGCCGTAGTCGTCGTAATAGCTGTATTCGCCGTACTCGCCATTTTCGTCGTAGTAATAGTACTCGTCATAGTAGCTCTCAGGCACGTAGTCAGGGCTGTAGTAGGTGGTGCCACTGAACATCACGCGGCAGCGCTGGGTCTGGATGCTGTTGGAGCCGCAGTCGCGGATGGTCACGTTGTTGAACTGGGTGCCTTCGCAGTCGCTGACTACCGCGGCGTAGGAGCTGCACTCATAGATCTCGCTGTTGTCGATGTGGATGTCAACGCTGCCGAAGGCGTTCACGCCGTTCACGCCGCAGCCGTACAGCTCACAGTTGTTGAGGGTGCAGGTGTCGCAGCCCATGAAGGAGATGACGTCGCCGGTGCAGCTGCCCGCGCCTTTGATGTGGCCCAGCACTAGGTTTTCCAGGGTGATGTCACTGCAGTATTTGAAGGCCATCACGTCCGCAGAGCGGGGCATGAGTTCCACATGGGTCTTGCTGTTCGCGCCTATCAGCTTCATGTTGTTCACGCCGATCAGCACCAGCTCATAGCCGTCATAGCACTGCATCCAGTAATAGTACGCGCTGCCCTCCCCGCCGTAAGCCTTTGCGGCGGAAAGCTCGAAAGAGTCACCCTCCAGATAGATCACGCTGTCGCTGCTCAGGCAGGCCAGCAGCTCGTCCGGGGTGGAGACGTGGTACTCGGTGGTGCCGTCGGCGAGCTTTTTGCCCTCGGGCCTTTCTATATCCGTCAGGGTCTGCTCGGACAGGGGGAACTCAGCCCACTGCATGTTCTGAAGGGCTTCGGCATCCATGGGCTCGCCGTCCAGATTGAACACGTTCTCATACTCGGGACCGAACCAGTTGGAGGCGGTCAGGTTGTTGTTTTTGAACTCGCAGCCTTCCACTGTCAGGTTGTCGCCGTACACCCTGAAGCCGGTGCTCACCTGGTTGTCATACACATGGCAGCCCGCCAGCGTTAAGCCGTTGCAGTTGGAGGACTCCACCAGGCAGCTCACGTAATTGCTGTAGATGTCGGTGTTGTAGATGCCCAGGAAGGTGTTGTTGTAGCTCTCGATCACGTAGAGCCCGGGATAGCCGTCGTGGGCTTTGATGTCGTGGAACTCACAGTGATCGAATGCGACGTCGTAGCAGCTGTAGATCTCGATGGCGCCGGTGGTGCACTCCTTGATTATGGTGTTTTCGCAGCGGAGCTTCCAGCACTCGTTGGCATGTATGCCGATGGTGCCGCAGCCGAAGAGTACGCTGTCCTTGATGAGTGTGTTGCGGCAGCCGTACAGGGAGATCACCGCGCCCTGGCAGGCTTCCGGTCGGATGGTGTGGCCAACGGTCACGCCCTGCAGGGTGACGTTGCTGCCGCCCATGAAGCTGAGCACCGCCACGTCGCGGGGACGGGTCACGATCCAGGTCTCGTCCGCTCCGCTTTCGCCCTCGATGGTCAGATTGCTGACCGTGTCCAGCGTCAGTATGTAACCGTCGCCGTAGGTGTAATCCCAGAAGTATTCTTCGCCCTGGGCGGTCCCGTAACCAGCGGCGGTGCTAACGTCGTATTTGCCGGGGGCGAGCACTATCTTGCGGTTGCTGCCCAGGGCGGCGATGAATTCGTCCACAGTGCTCACATTGATGGTCTGGTAAGCGATCTCTTTATCGGCGTCGGCGGCGGAACTGGCCTTCGCGGGGCCCAGCACGAACGCGCAGCCGAATATGGCTATGACCACGGCGAGGCTCAGCGCCAGCGCCTGTTTTCCAAGTTTCTTAAAAGTCATTATTTGAACCAACCTTTCTTTCAGATCGCGCTTCTGGGTGGTGAAGCTCACGGCTATCACCCGCCGGGGAAGCGCCCTGTCCGCGGCAAGATTAAGCAAAAGTTCGCCGTAGGACTGTTTGTCGTTCCGACCCATGCGCTTAAGCAGTTTCTGGTCGCAGCTCAGTTCGCAGTACAGCGTAGTCTGGGCGCGGAACAGGTATACCAGGGGATTGAACCAATGCACGGCGTACACCAGCGTCTGCAGCCATTTGAGGGCCAGGTCGCCCCTGCGGTAGTGGGTGAGCTCGTGCCTTAAAATGCGGTCCAGGTCGTCGGAAGTGTATTCCCTGTCGGGCAGCACAATCACCGGCCTGATAAGCCCCAGCAGTACCGTGGTGCTCACTTTGTCGGAACGGTACAGCGCGGGGAAGGGGGAAGCGTTAAGGGCATTCAATACGGAACTGTCCAGGGGCTTGGCGGGCTTTAACGTCCTGTAAAGCAGCCGCCTGAAGCGCCCGAAGCTGGCGATAGTGCCCACAAAACTGATCAGCGCGCCGCCCAGCCACATGTAGAACCAGAATTCGGGGTTTTTGTACAGCGGCACGGCGGGGGACAAGGCCGTGTTTTTGGCCTGCGCGCCGGTTTGTGCGGTCAGGTTTACCACGGTGTCGTTCGCGGAGGCGCTTTGCTGCGCAGTGCCCGCCAGTTTGCGCACGTTCTCGTTGGCGCTTTCACGCGTGAGCACGCCCTCCGTGCGGTTCAAGGGTGATACGTACAGCCCCGCATCGCCGTCACTGACCGCAGTATGGGCCGCCTGGGGGGCGGTGTCTTTAACGAAGCTCACGCCGATAAGGCCGTTGAGCGGCAGGGCGAAGCGCAGTATCACCAGCGCCCAGCACAGGTATACGAAGCGGCTGGACAGTTTTTTTCCGGCCAGTTTCGAGACCAGGAGCACTATGAGCCCCAGCGCGCTGCCTGCCAGGGTGAGCGACAGTACGGTATACAGAAATTCTGACATATCAGTCGCCCTCCACTTTGAACATTGCCCTTAACTCGTCTATATCGGCGCTGCTTAAGCCGTTGCCCTTTACCAGAGCGGCAACAAGTTCCTGCGCGTTGCCTTTGAACAGGCGGTTGACCATGTCTCCCGCCGCCCAGGAATTGTATTCGTCCCGGCTCAAACAGGGTAAATAGTAGAACACTTCCCGTTTGTCCTGTTTTATCGCGCCCTTCTCGCACAGACGCCTTATGAGCGTCTTAACGGTGGGATCGCTCCAGTCGAAGCGCGATTGCAGGGTCCTGCGGATATCCGTAAGCGGCAGGGCGTCCCCAGCCTCCCACAATACCTGCATGACCTCGAGTTCCGATGCTGAGATCTTCTCGGCAAGATTTTTCATGGGGTACCTCCTAATAGGTGACGCGTGTCATCTGCATACACAATATCACTGCAGGTGACAGATGTCAACTGCCTTGGAGCTAATTAATGGAAACATAACATAAGCCTCATGCTCAGGGCGGACGCTGCCGGAAAGTGAGCGGCGCGCTTGATTTTTGCCCGGGCCGGCTGGTATAATCAATCTGTAAGATCTGTCAGAAAAAAGGTAGAGGAGGCGGCGCGGATGAGATACAAGATATCCTGGCGTATGGGCGTGGACGGAGTGGCGGGTCCGGAGGAGTTTGAGCAGCTGCTCAGATACATGAACGACCGGGGACGCACGGCGGACGAGATCTGGCTGTTCATAGATGAGCCCACTTCCAGCGGATACGAGCCTTTGGAGGAGATCGCCCGTAAATGCGAGCTCTACAAACCCCTTGCGGCGCTGGCGCGCGCCAGGGGCGTACGGATAGGCATAAATCCCTGGCCGACCTTCGGCGCGGGAGAAGACTACCAGGCAGGGCAGGGTCAGCCCCCGCTGCCGTATCAGGGCATGGTGGGTCTGGACGGCAGCGTATCCAAGCGCATAGCCTGCCCCATATCGCCTGAATTTCTGGCTTACACCCGGGAAAGATACAGGCTTTTCGCGCTCACGGGCTGCGATTTTGTATGGGTGGACGACGACTGCCGCTTCACTCATCTGGGCGGCGTAAACTATCCCTGCTTCTGTCCCCGCTGCGTGCAGGGCTTTGACGGCGGACGCTTCAAAGACAGGGAAAGCCTGGTGAACGCGCTGAACGCGCCTGAAAACGCCGGTCTGCGCCGGAAGTGGTCCGCCTACGGCGCGGAACGCCTGGCTACCTACTGCCGCGCCGTGCGCGCGGCGGTGGACGAAGTGGACAAGTCCATAGAAACTCCGTTCATGAGCGTGGGATACGGACACACCACCTATGCGGGCAACTATATAGAGCGCTGCATGAAGGCGCTCAGGGCCAAAAGCGCGCGCCCCGGACACGGTTTCTACTGGGACGAAAAGCCTATGGGGCTGTTTGACAAAGCGTACGAGATGGCGCGCCAGGTGGTGGATATTCCCGATGAAGCGCTGGATGACGTGCAGTATGAGGAGGAAAGCTGCCCGAGGACTCCCCTTAACAAGGCAGCGGATACCCGGGCGCTCGAGATGGCGGTATCGATCTGGGGCGGCTGCACGGGCGTGGCGATGAACCATCTGTACCGCGCGGGCGGGGAGAGACCTTTCGGCTACCTGGAGTATGAGCTTAAACTGTTAAGGGACAACCGCGGCTTATATGACCGCTATCTGAGCTTTTCGCGCGGCCTGCCCCAGTCCGGCCTGTGGGCTGCGTACAGCAAATGGATGATGAGCGCCATGAAAGTGGGCGGCGAGGGTTGGTTCAACGAATACGACAAGGCGTACGATACCTGCCGTTTCGTGCATGAATGGCCGGTGTTCGGCATCCCCGTGACTGCCGATCCCAAAGGCGCGTGGGGAACGCTTATACAGGGCCGCGCGCTGGACGCGTTTACGGATGAGGAGATCGGGCGCATGCTGGAAAAGCCGCTCATACTTGACGGAGCTGCACTGGAGACGCTTTGGGAGCGCGGGTACGGCGAAAAGGCGGGGGCTCGCGTGAAAAGCGCCTGGTTCGGCGGAAGCGAAAAGCTTGCCGATACTCCCTGGGCAGGCGCCTTCGCGGGGTCGACCAGAGGCGCCATATTCGGCAAGGCTTACGACCTGGAACTCACATCGCCCGAGGCGGAAGTGCTTGCCTACACGGCCCGCCCGTACGGGAAAAAGGACGAGATCTGCGCCGTAAAATGCGGTAGCCTGGTCACGCTGGGGTACAATCCCTATCAATACACTGGTACGCCGGGCCGCATGCGCCTGACCAGGGAACTGTTCAAAACGCTGGGCGCGGATATCTGGCTGGAGCCCACGGACGAATACGACGTGCCGCGGGTCGCGGTATTTGCCCGGGCGGACGAAAAGCGCGCGGCGGTGTTGCTGATAAACGCCGAGATCTCGCCCGCACGCCCCTTTGACCTGTGCCTGCGCGGGAACATTAAAAGCGCCGTGAGCCTTGGGCTCAACCGGGAAGACGTCTGCCTTGAGACCCGGCAGGCAGCGGATGGCGGATACGGCACGGTCAGGATCGGTAAAATGGAGAACTGGGAAATGGCGGTCGTACTGGTCGAACGCGGCTTTTGATCGGAAATAAGCACAAAACCACCCGTTTCGCGGGTGGTTTTGCTTACGTTTGAGCGAATATTTAAAAGTCCCTGCGGGTGACGGACACGCTGCCGTCTTTTTCGCGCACGGTCAGCGAAATGCCCTTGTCCCTGTCCCATTCTATATCCACTGTCCGTCCGCCGCGGACCCTAAGGCCGTTCACGGCGCCTTTTCTCCAGCTGTCCGGCAGGGCGGGCAGGGGAATGACTCTGCCGTCGTCGTCCGTATCCACCAGCATTTCGCAAATGCCGGCGAGCGCGCCGAAGTTGCCGTCGATCTGGAACGGGGGATGGGCGTCGAAAAGGTTCAGGTAAGTGCCGCCGGAACGGGTGCCGGAGGCATAGCTCACCTCGGGGTTGCGGGCGTCTGCCGTCATAAGCTGATTGTCCAGCAGTTTGAGCGCCCTGTTGCCGTCCCTGAGCCGCGCCCACATGTTGATGCGCCAGCCCATGGCCCAGCCGGTGCTTTCGTCTCCGCGCCGTTCCAGGGAAACGCGGCACGCCTCAGCCAGACGCGGCGTTTTTTCGGGAGTTATACGCCGTCCGGGATGCAGCCCGTACATATGGGACATATGCCTGTGGTGCACGTCCCACTCCTCGAAATTCTCGTTCCATTCCAGCAGTTCCCCGAACCTGCCTGTGCCGGGCAGGCGCAGGTCTTCCAGCTTGGGACGTATCTCGCGCGCAAGGGCTTCGTCCTTGCCCAGGAGCTGGCTGGCCTTCAGGAAAATGCTGAACACGTCCCAGGCGATCTCCTGGCTCATGGTGGTCCAGTGGGCTACCGCGAGCGCCTTGCCGTCCAGGCGGAACGCGTTCTCGGGAGAGGTGGCGGGTGAGATTATCCACTTGCCTGCTTCGTCCTGAGTGGCGAGGCCGTTCAGGAAGCGGGCGTTTTCCAGGATCACGGGATAGGCTTCGTCACTCAGGTATTCCAGGTCTTCCGTATACTCATATTTCTCCCATACGGCGCGCATGAGCCAGGCGCCGCCCATGGGCCAGGCCGCGAAGCCTGCGCAGCCCCGGCAGCTCGCGCCTACGGGAGTGGTGAGCCGCCAGGCGTCCGTATTGTGGTGGGCGCAGCTGCCTTCCAGCCCGTAATACAGCTTAGCGGTGCGCTTGCCGCTTTCGCATACCTCTCTGTTCAGCCGCACCATGGGCTCCAGGCACTCGGCCAGGTTGACCGCCAGCGTGGGCCAGTAATTCATCTCCGTGTTGATATTTATGGTGTAATTGCAGTTCCATGGAGGCAGTATGCTGCTGTTCCAGATGCCCTGCAGGTTCATGGGCTGCGTGCCGGGCCGGGAACCGGAGATGGTGAGATAGCGCCCGAAGTTGAAATACAAAGCGTATATGGAATTGTCTTTCACTCCGTTTTCGTGGCCGTAGAGCCTCTCGTCCGTTGGCTCGCGGGTGAGCGAGCCTTCGCCCAGGTCCAGGGCGCAGCGACCGTACAGGGAGGAGAAATCGTCCTCGTGCCTGCGCTTAAGCTCCTCGTACTCCGTCGCCAGCGCTTTTTCCACTTCTTTGACGCAGGGAGCGACGCAGGCCGCGCCCTGCGTCACGGGGTGCTTGTCCCAGCCGTTGTATGACGTTCTTGCGCCAATGACCAGCGTAAGCTCGTCCGCGTTTATCACCCGCAGCCCCGCGCCCGCGGCTTCCATGCGTCCGCCCCGGCGCTTTACGCCCAGGCGGCAGTAAAAGCGCATGCCCTGAGCGTCGGGGGCGGAGGAGTATTCTCTTCTGCCGCCGTTGCCCTGGCCCTCGCCCTTTGTCCACTTGACGCAGGGGCAGTTGCCCTCAAACTCGATATAACCGCCCCTTGTGCGGCAGACCGCGTCCAGAGCGTTTCTGAGGGAGATATCGGCAGTGATCTTGCCGGGCTTGTCCGCGGTGACGCGGTATACTATGACCTGGTCGGGAAAGCTCACGAAGGACTCGCGTGTGAAACGTACGCCCTCGGCGGTATAGCTTACAGTGTGTACGCCCCGGGACATGTCCAGCTCGCGGGAATACCCGCTTATCTCCCCCGCGTGGGAAAAAGCGATGTCTGCCTCGCCCAGCGCCAGGTACAGCTGCGACCACAGCCCGGTGCAGTGCGTTTCCAGCATCTCCTGAGCCTGGGCGTACTTGCCTTGGGCGGTCAGTTCCCGCGCCTCGGCCCAGTATTTGGGGGCTTCATCCCGTTCGTAAACGCCGGGCGCGCCGCTCCACAGGCTGTCCTCGTTAAGGCTCAGCCGCTCCAGCCGGGCTCCGCCGTAAACCATTGCGCCCAGCCGCCCGTTGCCAAGCGGCAGCGCCTCGTTCCAGGCATAAGCTTCCTGGCGGTACCACAGACGGTCATCGTAAGTTTTTTTCATAATCAAGACCCCGCTAAGTGTATTTGCTGTATAAAACGCGTCCTTATAATATCGCTGCGGGGGAAAAGTGTCAAGCGTTCCCGCTGAAGCCGCCAGGTGTACTTGCCCCGGCGCGGCAAAAGGCGTATAATGCAGGCAGAAATGCGAACGACAGGGAGAGCACATGATAATCAGCGACGTGAGCATATCGTCCCCGCAGCTGAAAGCGTACGCGGGGCTTACGCAAAAGCAGGCTCTGGGGCAGGGCGTATTTATTGCCGAAAGCGTCAACGTAATACAAAGCGCGCTTGACGCGGGGATAAGGCCGCTGAGCCTGCTGTGCGAAAGGCGGCATGCCGGGGGAAAGGCGGCGGAGCTTATCCGGAGGCTGGGCGACGTGCCCGTATTCACGCCTTCCGACGAAGATATACACAAGCTTACCGGCTACGAGCTGTCCCGGGGAGTGCTGTGCGAGATGGTCCGCCCGCAGCAGGTCCCGGCGGAAAAAGCGCTGGATGGGGCAAAAAGCTGCGCGGTGCTGGAAGACGTAAGGGACGAGACCAACCTGGGCGCCATCTTCCGCAGTGCGGCGGCGCTGGGCATTGCCGCGGTGATGCTGTGCGGGGGCTGCTCCGATCCTTTGAGCCGCAGGGCGGCAAGGGTGAGCACGGGATCGGTGTTCCGCCTGCCCTGGTCCCGGCTGCCCGCGCTGAGTGAGGGCGGCGCGGACGCGCTGAAACGCCTGGGCTTCACCCTGTGCGCTCTGGCGCTGTCCGAAGACACGGAGGGACCTGAAGCCCTCAGGCATATCGCCAGACCCGCACTGGTGCTGGGCAACGAAGGGGAGGGGCTGAGCCCGGCGGCGCTTGCAAAGTGCGACAGGACCATATGCGTACCCATGCGGCGGGGAGTGGATTCCCTGAACGTGTCCGCCGCCGCGGCAATCGCGTTCTGGGAAGCCGGAAAACAGGATGCGGGCGAATGACGCGCTGTGTATCGAGCATATAAAACCGCCCCGCGGGCTTCGTGCCTGCGGGGCGGTCCCTTTACAGATACCTGAGCAATTCTTTCAGGCTGCCTACGGTAATGTCGGGAGCCTCAGCCGCATCGGAGGGCGGCGGATAAACGCCTGTGCCCCGCGTGACCAGAACGGTCAGCATGCCTATCTCCTTCGCGGGACGTATGTCGTTGTCCGCCCTGTCGCCAACCATAACGGCGTTTTCAGGCCGGCAGGACGCCATCGCCAGGGCGCGCAGGAATATCTCCCGGTCCGGCTTGGCCGCGCCCATCTCCGCGGAGGAGGCGATCACGGCAAGATACCTGCCCAGCCCCCAGGCATCCAGGCGCTGTTTCGCCCCGGTATTCTGATTTGCTATCACTCCCAGCCCGTAGCCTTTGCGGTACAGCGCCGAAAGGGTCTGCGCGCAGTCGTCAAACGGCACTTCATCTTCGCTGTGCCACGGCGTTTTGGTGAGGCCGAAAAACTCTATTGCCTTTTGATCGCCGTTTAAGCCCTCTTTGGCGAACAGGTCGCGTTTTTCAACGAAGCTGTCAAACGTTACCGGGGTGCCGCGGATCATATCCCTGATACGATGGGCGTACGCCTTTTCCTCGTCAACCAGCGTGGAGCCTATGTCAAAAAAGACCCAGTCTATGTGTCTGCTATAAATATACATCGATATGAGTTTTGTGCTGTTCGCGTGCTCAGGTCTCTTTAGGCAGCGGGACCGTGCGTCAATCGGACAGATCGATCCAGTACCTTTCTATCTCCGCTTTTTCCTGCTGGGCGTCGTATACGGTGGACTCGTACACACCGCCGCAGTTGAGTATCGTTCTGCGGCTGCCCTCGTTTCCCTTAAGGCAGGTGACGAGCACCCTTGTGATGCCGCGCTCCTTAAACTTGGGGAGCACCGCTTTGAGCATCTGCGTGGCGTACCCCTTGCGCCGCTCGTCGGGCGCCACGGAATAACCGATGTGGCCGCCGAACTTCGCCAGATACTCGTTGAAGGAGTATCTGGCGTTGATCATGCCGACGATCTTGCTGTCTTCTTCCCGGACGAATATATACTGCGCGGCCGCCACATGCCCGCCGGAGAGCGAAGACGGGCACCCGAGGGCAGCGGTATGCGCGATCCAGTCTCCGGGGTCGTCAAACCGCCTGAGGCTGCTGGTGCCGTCCATGGATTCGCCGCTGTCAAGAAACGCCCGGCGGTATTCCATGATCTGGCGGGCGTATTCCATTGTGGGTCCTGTAAGCAGCACCGTTTTTGTCCTCCGTATGTCCAAAGATCCGCTTCCAGCTGCCGAGCGCGCTTCGTTCTGTCAGCCGGGGAAAACGACCCTGCCGGAGCCCGCGGCTTTCTGCGTAGCCTTGTCAAACAGCATTATGTCGCTGCCCACTATGTCCATGAGCACCCTGGAATCCACTTCGTAGTCCACCGAGCCGAACACCACGCTGGTGAGCATGGTGTCCCCGCAGCTGGCTTTTACGGTGGTCTCCATGCCCGCGGGCAGGGTGGAATAGATGGCCGCTTCCAGCGCGCCGTTCGGGCTTATGGGCAGGAATTCGGGTCTTACGCCCAGTATGGCGTCTTCGCCAACTTCGCCTGCGTTCGCGGTCTCAAACAGCGCCTCGTGGCCCAGAAAGCTCAGTTCCAAGCCGTTTTGCCGGCGGGAGAGCACCCTGGCGGGGATGAAGTTCATGGTGGGGTTGCCCACGAAGCCCGCCACAAAGGTGTTGGCGGGGCGGTTGTATATCTCCAGCGGGGGCGCATACTGCTGCAGCACGCCGGTCTCCATAAGGCATACCCGGGTGGACAGGGTCATGGCTTCAAGCTGGTCGTGGGTCACGTACACGAAGGTGGAGTTGGTGTCCGTATGCAGGCGCTTGAGCTCCGTGCGCATCTCGCCGCGCAGTTTGGCGTCCAGGTTGGAAAGGGGCTCGTCCATGAACAGCACCCGGGGACTGGGAGCCAGCGTGCGGGCGATGGCCACCCTTTGCTGCTGGCCGCCGGAGAGCTCGGCGGGATAGCGCTTCACGAACTGCTCGATCTTGAGCAGTTTCAGCATCTCCTGTACCCGCTCCTGTATGCGCTTTTTGTCCCATTTGAGCATTTCCAGGCCGAAAGCGATGTTCTGGTACACCGTCATATGGGGCCACAGCGCGTAGTTCTGGAACAGGAAGCCTATATCGCGCTTGTTGGGAGGCAGGTTTATGCCCTTTTCGGAGTCGTACACCGGCTTTCCGTCTATGAGTATGCGGCCGGAGGTAGGGGTCTCAAGCCCCGCTATCATCCTGAGCGTGGTGGTCTTGCCGCAGCCGGAGGGACCCAGGAGCGTAACGAAGCCCCGGTCCTCGATCACCAGGTTCAGATCGTCTACGGCGACGAACTTGTCAAAGCGTTTGTTGATGTGTTCAAGTATGATCTGCGGCATGTGCTTAACCTCCGATTCCCTTGTCGAACGACGCGCCGGTCAGTTTGTTCACCAGCGAGTTGATGCCAATGATTATCATTATTATCAGCAGTGTCACTGCGCTGCCGTACTGGGAGTAGCCCGTTTCGTTAAAGGAGAACAGCATGGTGGTGAGCAGGTAGCGCGGGTAGGGCACCAGCAGTGTGAACAGCGCCACTTCGCGCATTACGTTTATAACGGGCAGCAGGTAGCCGGATATGATGGCGCTCTTCTGTATGGGGAAGAGTATACGCGCCATGCGGGTGACCCAGGGCACACCGAAAATGGTGGCGGCTTCCTCGATCTCCGGGGATATCTGCATCATGGAGTTAACGCCGGAACGGGAGGCGAAGGGCAGGAACTTGACGCCCGCCACCAGCCCCAGCAGGAAGAAGGAGCCGTACATCCACTTGAAGCCGCCGCTGGTGGCCACCGCCAGATATATGGTGCCGAAGGCCATCGCGGGCATAAGGTAGGGGAAGAACGCCAGGTTTTCCACCGCCCGGGACAGGAAGCTGCCCCTTCTGCGCACGCAGGCGTAGCCGATCAGCATTCCACAGGTGCCTACCACCATGCTTACTGCCAGCGCCAGGCCCACCTGCCTGGCCAGGCCTGCCCACATGGTGGAGTTGATGAGTATGCCGCTGGGCATGCCGGTCTCAAACTGGGAGGCTTCCGTGCCTATCCAGAAGTTCAGCGTCATGTTGGACAGGGAGTAGTTGCCGGGCTGCCGTATCACGCTTTCCAGTGCGAAGGACACCAGGGGCATTATGGCGAAGAACAGCGTAAGGAATATGAGCAGCGCGGAGATGGGCCAGTTGGCTCTCTTGAGCCTGACCAGTGACACCTGGCCGCTTTTGCCGGTGACGGTGGTGAAACTTTTGCGCTTGCCGGTAAAATACTGGTTTATACCAAGTATCAGCGTACCCAGAAGTATGGAAATAAAGGCGATTATGTAACCCTGCCCCTCGTAGCCCGCCTGTATGAGAGCGCGCATCTTTGTGGAGAGGGTGAAGGTGCGGGTGGCGGAACCCAGGAACACGGGCACCGTGTAACTGGCAAAGCCGGAGGAGAAAATGAGCAGGAAGGTGGACAGCACCGCGGGCATGATTATCGGCACCGTAACCCGGCGGATAATGGTGAAGCGGCTCGCCTTAAGTATGGTTGCGCTCTCTTCCAGGGTGGCGTCCATGTTTTTGAGTATGCCGCCTATAAGCAGATAGGCGAAGGGGGAGTAGTGCAGGCCTATGACCACTATCATGGGGAACAGTCCGAACACGAACCATTCCGGCATGCACACGCCCAGCAGGGACTCCACCATTCCTACCACTCCGCCGCCAACCTTGCTGTTCTGGAACATATTGGTCCAAAACAGCGCCAGCGTCCAGGCGGGCATCATGTAGGGGAACACGAACACGGCTGATATGAACTTTTTGCATTTAAGGTCGGAACGGGTCACGAACCAGGCCACCGTGCCGCCTATAAGTATGCCCAAAAGCCCCGCGCCGCAGGCGACTATCAGGGAATTGAACAGGGGGATCCAGAAATTCGCCTTGCCCCATTCGTAATCCCTGAACAGCATCTCGAAGTGGTTAAGGGTGAGGCTGCCCACCTTGAGGCGCAGCAGCTTTCTCTCTGTGCCCGCGTGCACCTTGAACATGTTGGTGAGCATGGTCACCATGGGCGCCAGCGAAAGCGCCGCCAGCACCGCGAGGAAAAACAGCAGTATCAGGTTGGCGGGCTTGGAGAAAAACGCTTTCGCCCTGAAATACAGGGGTTCGCGCCTCAGATCCTGCCGGGTGTCTTTCATATTATTACCCTCCCGGGCCGCCGGAGATGAAGCGGCGGCGGTAAAATAATAACGGCGGGGGCGTTTTTACCCCCGCCGCGCACAGCGCTTATTTGCTTACGCGCACGTTGATAAAGCGGTAGATGTCGGCATACGCCGCGCCCAGACCGTCGATGTAATCCAGGTCCTCGAACACCAGCTTGTCGGCCCAGTACATGTAGCTTTCGTCCTCCAGGCCTTCGGGCTTCTCTATGGTGGTGTTGGGGCTGTAGTAGCCCTGGCTGGAGTTCCAGCTCTTTTCGCCCGCAAAGCCGCCCTCGCTCAGCAGCCAGTTGATGAACAGCGCGCAGGTGTAGGGGCAGTCGGTGTCGGAGCACACGGTGGCGTAGATGTTGTACATGAAACCGGAGAAGCAGTCCACGTCATTCTCGAACTGCAGCACGGTCAGGTTGGGACGGTCCTCGTCGGCTACCTTGCGCAGCTTGGAGAATACGAATACGCCCATATTGCCCGCGGCACCGGAGGCGATGCCCGTGGCGATCTTGGAGGCAGAGGTGAAGGTGTAGTTCACGTTCTTCAGGAAACCGTCGATCCACTGGTAGGAAGCGCTGGCGAACTCCTTGCTTTCCCAGGCTTTGCCGTAATACGCCTCATACGCCTTGGTGAGCTTCTCGGTCCACTCGGGGCTGGTGAGCATGATAAGGAAGTTGAGGTTCACGGTCTCGTTGGTGGGATCCTTGAAGAACACGCGGCCCTTCCAGGGTTCCTCTACCAGCTGCCACACGTTGTTCACGCCCACGGAGCCTTCCTTGTTGTTATAGATCATAAGGGAGTTTATGAAGGTCACCACGGTGGGCTCCTGGTACTTCTCGGGCACCACGTCCCTTAAGGACTCGGGGAAGTAGTTGTAGCTTAATTCGTCCTCCAGCAGGTTGACCTTGAGGTCGGGACCGTTCTGGACCAGCGCCATGTCGGGAGAATCCTTTACGCCGGAACCGATCTGGTTGGTCAGTTTGGTGTAGGTCTCGCCGTCGTCGATCTCGGCGTAGATCACTTTGCCGTCCAGCTCGGGATACGCCTTCATAAAGTTGGCGGCGGCCTTCTCGGCAAAGGAGGTGGTGGAGTAGAAGTTGAGCTGGGCGCCCTTGGCGATCTCTTCCTTCGCCTTGGCGTAAAGCTCCTCGTCAGTCATTTTGCTGGCCGCTTCAAGGGCATCCTGTACGCCTTCGGCCGAGGCCGCGAGCACCATGGAACAAACCATGAGCAGCGAGAGCATGAGCGCTAAAAACCGTTTCATACGATATCCCCCTGTATTGTTATTTTGACCGATACAGTATAGCATTAAGACCGTGTAAAGTCAAGCCGAGCTCGCAGAAGCGAAAAAAGCGCGGCGACCGGGTTTTACAAGCCGGCTGCCGTGCCTGACAGAAATGTTTATTTATATGGCTTTGGCGGCTTCCGCGCACATGAGCAGGAACGCGCCTACGCCGTGCAGGTCGTTGGTGCTGGTGGGGCGGGCGCAGTAGAAAGGATAGTCGCCCACGCCGGTGCCTACGCAGACATTGCCTATCAGCAGGCCGTTCTCATCCTCGCCCAGGCGCTCGAAAATGCCTTTTACCGCCTTAAAGGCGGGCTTGAGCACGTCATGCTCCATGAACCCCTGCCTTACGGCCATGCACAGTGCAGCGGCGTACAGACAGGTGCAGGAGGATTCCAGCCAGTCTTCCGGCCGGTCGCCCTTGTTGACCACCTGATACCACAGGCCGGAGGCGCCGTCCTGCCAGGGCAGCAGCGCGCGCAGCAGTTCCACCGCCAGCGCGGAGAGCGCCCGCTTTGCCTCTCCGTCAGGCAGCAGTTCGCAGTCCGTCAAAAGCGCCACGGGCACCCAGCCAATGGAGCGGCCCCAGAACTCCGGGGACCTGCCGGTGACCGGGTCGGCCCACGGCTGACATTTTTCGTAATCCCAGGCATGGTACCAGAGCCCTGTCTTGTCGTCACGGGTCTTTTCCCGCATGAGTTTCGCCTGAAATACCACCTGGTCTATCATGTCCGGGCGGTCATAGCGCACGGCGTATTCGGTCATATACGGACCTGCCATATACAGGCCGTCCAGCCACATCTGGTTGCGGTACCACGCCTTGTGCCAGAAGCCGCCCTCGGGATTGGCGGCGGTATGGGACATATAGTAAGCCACCGTGTCCATGGCCAGGCGGTAGCGCTCGTCCCCGGTACGGTCGTACAGCGGGAACAGCAGCACGCCGGGCTGCAGGTCGTCCAGCTGTCCGGGATTGAAGCCCACGATGTTGCCGTCCGGATGCACGCAGGAATCCACCCAGCGGCGTATGTAATCGAAATACCTGTCGTCGCCGGTCAGCTTCCACACCTGGCACATGCCGGACAGGAATACGCCCTGATGGTAGTGGAACTGGCCTACGGGAGGCAGTTTCGGCGCGTCGAACTTCGCCATAAGGGTGTCGCAGGCGCGGCGCGCCAGGGCGATGATGTTGTCTCTGCTTATATCGGTGTTCATAAACTCCTCCCGACAAAATCATTGAACTCATCAGGTTCTTCGCTGAAAGACTGGATCGCTATGACCCTGTCCTGGTAAGGCACTATAAGCAATTCCTGCCCGTACATGCCGCCCTTGCCGTAAGTGCCCTTCTGCCCGTAGCGATTGAGCGCGAATTCCTTTTCGACCGCCAGCTGCGTCCATTCTTCGGATAGTATGCGCCTGCCTTTGTAAAGACCGTTATTCAGGTATACCAGCCCCAGTTTGACCATGTCCGATGAATGGACGTACAGCCCGGTGGCGCCGATCGGATGCCCCTTGGGGCAGTGGCTCCAGGCGAGCTCGCGCACGTCAAGCCTGGGGAGCATTTCTTTCCAGAGAAAGTCATCCATTGCCATGCCGGCTTTCTTCGCGGCTATGCGGGAAAGCAGGTAATACGCGCCGTCGGAGTAGCGGGACTCGGTGCCCGGCTCATACGCCAGCGGGTATGTGAAAAGGTAATTGAGAAAATCCCCCGTGAACTCCCAGGAAGGGCTGACGTCTATGTCGAGGAAGCCGCCGGGCAGCCCCAGACGGTGGGTGAGCGCCATTTCCACGGTGGAGGAGCGCCAGCGCTCGTCCATGCCGCTTTCGGGAAGCTCGTCCGAAAGGATGTCGCAAACTTTGTCGTCCGTTCTCAGCAGTCCTTTGTCGTACAGCAAGCCAATCGCCGTCATGGTGAAGGTCTTGGCCACGGAATATACGTCCTGGCAGGGGCTGGCCGGCATGATCTCGGCGGTCAGTATCTCTCCGCCGCCCCGCGCTTCGGAAACGCGTATGACGTTCAGGGAGCGCTCTTTTGCGAACGCGGCGCATTCTTCCAAAAATTGGCTCGATCCGGCCATATTTGTGACCTCCTGAGAGTTTATCGGATGCTTATTTCAGGGGACCGAATTCGCGTATCCCGGTCATTATGCCCCGCACTATGGGTAAGTAGCGGTCCATGGGCGCGTCCTCGGTAATGCCGATTATCAGGCGCGCGGGGTCCTTCGCGGCCTCGATAAGACCGATCGTGTCTTTTACGATCTGTTTTTCGTCGTGCGTCTGCCAGGCAGACGGGAAGTGCAGCGAGAGCAGCTTGTCGCCGAATATGCGCGTCGCCTCATATACGCCCGGGCTCATGACCGGATCGTAGGCTTCGATGTAATCCAGTTTCGCCTCGGCGATCAGGTCCATGATGGGCGCGTTGCAGGCGTCCAGGTGGGTGCCCAGGAGCTTGCCCGCGGGATGGATGAAGCGGTAGGCGTCCTCGTATTCCCTCATGTAGAAAATGCGGTAGCCTTCACGCCCGATTATCTCCGGCGTGGGGTTGCCTCCCTGGTTCACTATCTCAAAGGGATCGCCGGCGGTGATGGGATACGTCAGGCTGTACGCCCTGCGCATGCGGTCTGTAAGCTCGACAAGCTTTTCACGGTTGTCCATCCACTCGTAGCACCAGTTTTCCGGGCCCATTATGTAGCCCAGCAGGTCCGACGCCGGCTCGTGGGGGAGATGGGTGCGCACCAGCACGCTGCCGTTTTTCGCGTTCTCGTCCGCGTCCGCCCTGAGCTCCCCGTAGCGGGGGACGACTTTCTGATTGTCGTACAGATAGCACAGCTTATCGTAATCGCTCTCGTCCTTGAACGGGTACTCGTGGGTCCAGACGGTGATATCGTCGTACTCCTCGGTCTTGGTCAGGTCGCCGAAAGGGGTGTGCGTTACGATGCGCAGCAGGTAATGCCCGTTAGGCAGGTCGGTCCTGGTTTTGTCGACCTTGACATCGCCTTCCTGCACGATCCTGAAGGATTCCAGGCGGCGTATGCAGCAGATGCCCAGGTCCATCAGTTCCTTTTCGTAGGGCCGTCCCACGACCTTGGTCTCGTATATGGTGAACGGGACATAGTCGGGAGTCTGACGGTGGTATACAGCCAGGGCGCGCTCTGCGGGAGTCATATCAGCTCCTGTTCCAGCCGGTCACTTCTTCGAATACCGGCCAGGCTTCACCGGCGTAAAAGCGGTGCCCCTGCGCGCCTATGACGTGGCGGAGGCTGTCCCGCGCGCCGAGGGGAGCGTAGTAGTTTTCAAGGGCGATACTGAACTGTTCCTTCGCGGAGTCCACAGGGAATATGCCGTCGTGCAGGCCGCTTACTATCACCAGCGGCCGCGGAGCTATGAGGCCCGCCAGTTCCGCCATGTCGAATTCTTTCATAATGCCCGGCACATAATTGCAGATGCAATGTCTTTGGGCGCCTATGGAGGGGAGGTAACCGGAGAACGCGCAGGAGGGCATGGCCGCGCTTATAAACGGATACAGCGCCGCCGCGTAAAACGTGGTGGTGCCGCCGCCGGAATTGCCCATCAGGGCGACCTTTGAGCTGTCGATCGCCGGGAACAGGCCGAACACCGCTTCCAGCACGCACTTGATGTCCCAGCACCTCTCGCCGATCAGCGTGCGTCCCAGCATAAGCGCCTGAACGGCGGGCTGGAAGCAGTCGGGGCCCTTTTCGGTGCCGCCGCCCTCTCCGAAGGCTCTTTGCTCTATGGCCAGCGCAGCGTAGCCGCGTTTGACCGCCTGCACGGCGAAGTCCCTGTCGCCGTCGATGTCTTCCTGGTCACCTGGGAATTTGGCAACTCCCAGGGATATGTGCATGCCCGTGGAATGTCCCTGCAGGCATACCATGAGCGGCAGGCTCTTATTATCGGTTTTGGGCAGGAGCAGGTGGCAGGGCACGCGCACGTCCTTTTCGGAATATATGACAAGGCGCGTTTCCGTGCAGTATTCCCTGTCCCGCGTCCAGCATACCTCAGGTCGGGGATCCACCTCGTCAAAAGGCAGGCCCAGCAGTTTTTCCAGCTTGCGGCGGGCGGTCGTCTGCCATTGCGTTACATCTTCGCCGGGCTGTATGCGGCCGGCAAACACATTGTCGCGCATGCGGCGCAACATCTCTTCCCGGGGATCGAATACAGTCAAAGCCATGCTTTACCTCCTGAAATACGGGAATCTGACCGGGACAAATCAATATTTCGGATAGTCTTCAAGGAACTGTTTCACGAACGCGTCGTCGTTGAGTTCCGGATACATGGCGTATACCCGCGAGATCTCCTCATTCTGGCCTTCGCCCAGCGCCTCTGAGGGATCCAGGCACCAGATGCCGTCCATGAGCCCCTGCCGCCTGAGCACCTCGTGCATGCCGGCGATGCAGCCGCCAAACCGATTGTGCGCGTCGAAGAACGCGCCGTTCACGTCCGTAACCGCCGCGGCGAGCTCGAGCATTTCCCTGGGAACGGGGGCGTCTTCGGGCAGCGCCTTTATGCGCCTGAAAAGCTGCACGGCGGTGTGCGTCCAGGCGCACCAGTGGCCCAGCAGGCCGCCCCGGGTGACGACGGTCCTTTCGTCACTGCCGGAGCCGAAACGGTAGCGGGTGAGCAGGTCGATAACTATGTTGTCGTCATTGCCGGTGTACAGCGCGATCTCGTGATCCGCATAGGCTATTGCCCTTGCCACGTCCACGGTGCGGTACCTGTCGAACGCCGCGCACTTGATGGCCTTTACGCCTTCGATCCCGCAGACCTGCCGCCAGTAGTCAAAAGAGAACGCCCTTCCGCCCACGGCCACCTGCAGGTAAAAGCCCATCACGTCCATGATCTGTGCCACGGCGCGGGTGCGCTCCACCATTTGGGCTTCGCTGAGATGGCTGAGCCCGCCGGGGCTCAATAGCGCGATGTCGTATCCCAGGCGTTTGGCCGTGTTCGCCTCGTTTAATGCCTGCGGCGTCTCGCCGCACACGCCGGCCACGGCCAGTATCGGCCTTTGGGTCTGGGCGGTATACGCGCGCATCTCGTCTATTGAGACCTGCAGCACTTTTTCAAACAGCCCTATCTCGGGCTTTCTGATGGCGAACTGCGTGGTATGTACGCCTACGGCCAGCCCGTCAACGCCGCTTTCCAGATAGTAGCGGATGAGCCTGCGCTGCTTTGCCTCATCGAAACGGCGGTCCGCGTCAAGCACCAGGGGCATGGCGGGTATGAACACGCCCTTCATAAGCAGTTCGTAAGAAGCGGTATTCATCAGAAGTTTCCTTTCTGTTCCTCAAAATGCGTGGGTTTGCCGAGACAACGCCCGCCGTCCAGTATCCACTCTGCCTGCATGCGCATCATCTCGTCCAGTGACACGTCCGGGTAGCCGAAGGCGCCCATGCACTTCTGGGAGTTGCAGAGTATGCCCTTGTCGCCGGTCTCCTCGGCGAACGCGACTTCTTTTCCCAGCAGTCCGGCCAGTTTTCTCGCGGCCTGCTTGACGCTGACTGTTTCCGGACCGGTGACGTTCAGGGCGGGGCAGTTTTCGTCCGCCAGAAGCAGGGACCTTAACGCCGCCTCGTTGGCGTAGCGCTGCCACACGCAGTTGAACGCGGGCACGCCCAGCGGGACGGGCTTTGAGCTCAGTATCCACTGGCAGAGGTCGTTGAGTATACCGTACCTTAAGTCGATGGCGTAACTCAGGCGGAACTTGAGCACCTTCGCGCCGTAGTGCGCCGCGGCGTACTCGAACACCCTTTCCCGCCCCAGGCAGCTGGACGCGTACTCGCCCACGGGCGCGGGCGTCACGTCCTCGGTGCAGCCGCCGTCTTCGGGTCTGGAAAACGGGTAAACATTGCTGGTGGAAAACACCGTGTACCTGGCATTCCCGAAATGCCGCGTCACTATGGACGGCACCACGGTGTTCATTTCCCAGGTCTCGCACGCGCCCTGGGAAGTGCCGAACTTGCGCCCCGCCATGAACACGATGTTTTCGCATTTGGGCAGGCGTGCGACCTCGTCCGGGTCGGTCAGCTCGCAGGACAGCATCTCCACGCCCGCGTCCGAGAGCAGTTTGCGCGCCTCGGGGTCGGAAAAGCGCGACACGGCGATCACGTTAGCGCTGTTTCCCAGCGCCCGTTTCGCTATAACGGAGAGGGTGGGCCCCATCTTGCCGCCCGCGCCTATGACCATAACGTCGCCGTGCAGGCTCAGAAGGTCTGTTTTGAGCGCTTCCGAGGGGCGGGACAGCATTTCGTTTAGCTGCGCTTCGTTCATTCTATCAATTCCTTTCAGCTTCCAATGCCCTTAGCAGTTCGACGCTCTTGTCGCGGATGGCTTCCGCCACGCCCGCTTTGAACAGGCTGGAGCGCGCCTCATAGCCGCCCTCCAGGTAGTCCTTGGCGAGAGGGAAGTAGTTGGAGTAACCGTTCGTGCAGCAGCAGGGCAGCGCGGGGCCGGCCTTCCAGGCGGCCTGTATCTCCCGTCCGGTCTGGGAAAACGGTTCCCCGGGGATGCCTATCAGCGCCACCGGGCCGATCCTTACGGCGCTTATCAGCAGGTCGAACGCATCGGGCCCGTCTTTCAGCTCCAGCATGCGTTCCGCCTCGGCAACTACCGTGGTGAGCTGCATGCCCGTAAACGGGATCTCGGCGTCTCTGCCGGAAGAATGGAGCTCGCATATGCGCTCAGCTCCCGGAAGCTCCTCGGGCGCGGGCCGGTTGGAGGGGCAGAGCAGGTGCGCGTGTGCCGCTTCTACGTGCGCGCCGTCACAGTATATCACCTTGTCGAATACCTGCAGCACCGCGCCGGCGATAACCCGGCCCATGTGGCGGGAATGGCCGTAGCCGCGCATGCAGTCGTCAAAATCCATCTCAAGGTCGTTGAGCGCGCCGCCTTTGGGGCTGGTGTTCACGTGGTTGACGTCACCGATGGCACCGTTGAGCACCAGGCATTTCACATTGTCCAGCGTCTTTTCCAGCGTGCGCCTGGCGAAGCCCGGCCAGTCCGCCGAGACCACGCAGCCGCCTATGGTGTCGGGATGCACGGCGAAGTGCGCGATAACCACGCTGTCGCTGTTTTCACGGTCAAAGCGCACTACGCTGACGCTGTTGTCGATCTCGCCCACGGGGCAGACCACGTCCGGATTGTTGATGCCGGGATTGGTGTGTATGTCGCCGTCCTTCATACGGTAGCGGCGTATGAAAGAGATGTTCGGCGCGTGCGCCGTCTCGTAGCCCATGCGGGCAGGCTTAAGGTCGTCCAGCGCGAAGCGGCCCGCGTCCCGGAGCCTGCGCTTGAGGAATGTGAAGTATTCTTTCCTGAGCTCTGGTGCGGCGTCCCCGTCCAGCTGCGGGCCGGTGTGCGTGTGGGTGCAGGCGATGAATATGTGCTCCTTCGGCAGCCCGAGCTCCCGCGCGATGAAACCTATTATCGGCTCGCAGAACTCGTTTTTGAGTTCCAGCAGGTCCACGCTGTATATGAGGACGGTCCTGCTTCCGTCGGACACCGCCAGCGCGCTCGCCTCCAGCGGGTCAAGCACCTGCCTGGCCAGCCGCAGCTGGTAATACCCGGCTATCGGTATGCCCAGCGGGGGAGTTATGTCGACTCTGGAAAACCCTACGCTCAGTCCCATGGAGTTCACGGCCTTTCTTATTCTCTGACGAATTGGAGGTTATAGTCCATTATCTCTTTGGATACGTCCCTTATGCGGGTGAAATCCTGCACCAGGGGATCCTGGCACAGGGCGGAAGTGAGCTTGTCCGCGTCCCATTCCATGGCCGCTTCCATGAACATTTCTTCCCTGAGCGCCGTGGCCTGCACCACCAGCCGCGCCGCGCCGGGCAGGGGATTGGCGATGGCGGGATGCACGCCGGTGGCGTCAAAGGTCACGAAGGTCTCGACCACCGTGTCCAGCGGCAGTTCACGGGTCTGGCCGTAGTTGCGGTAGTTCATCACGTCGTAGAACTGCCTTCCGCCCTTTAGCGCCTCTATGACCCGGTCGGGGTGCTCTTGGCTGATCCTGAGGGGCGGCATTTTGCCGGTCTCAAGGGGGATGACTATGTCGTTGCGCAGCTTTTCTACGCTCTCGCAGCGGTCCTTGATTCTGTCGTAGTGCATGCCGAACAGGTCGCGGTTTGCCTGGGTGCCCGTGGTCTGGTAGTAGAATTCTGCGCAGTGCTCGTCGCTAAGGCCTGGCATGCAGCCCAGGATGTCCCACAGTATAAAGCGGATGCGCTCGTTTTCACGCCCGGCGAAGGGATCGTCGAAGGTGATGTTGCTCTTTCCCGCCCAGGCAGCCTCGATCATACGCTTGCCGCGCATGATCTCAAGGGCGTCTTCACCGTAGAACTTGACATCGGTCAGGAACGAACAGTGGTCTACGCCCGATACGGAGAAGCTTACGTGCTCGAAACTGTCGGCGCCGAAGTAGGGGAGCAGGATCTCAAGATGGTTCCTGATGCCGTGGCAGAAGCCCACCGCGTGCACGTCGGCGTATTTCTGCACCGCGCGGGTGAGCGCGGTAAGGGGATTGGTCACGTTGAGCATCATGGCGCCCGGGCACAGGCGTTTCATTTTGAGGGCGATGCGCACGAACTCCGGCACGTGGCGGATGGTGCGGCTGGCGCCCGCTATGCCGGACTCGCTGCCCTTCACGTTGTAAAACCCGTGCCTGCGGGCGATATAGTGGTCTTCCAGCTCCGCGTCCAGCCCGCCGTGGGAAATGGCGATGACCACGAAGTCCGCGCCTTCCAGCGCCTCGTCTTCGCTCAGAGTCTTGGTGATGGTGATCGCCTTCTCGGGGTACATATCGTTGTAATACGAGCAGAACGTGTAGGTGTCGTTCAGCGCTTTTTCGTTTATGTCGTACAAGCACAGCTCGGTTTGTCTGTCGTAGAACGGGTTGTCGAGAAACGTGCTGTACAGGCCGTAAGTCCAGGAATAGGAGCCTCCGCCGATCATGGCGATCTTAAGTTTCATAGCGTTTCCTCCAAGTATGCTGATTTATTGCAAAAGACTGCGCTTTTTGAGCTCGTTTATTATCTCCCTGGTGCCGGACACTTTAAGTGCGCCGGGCAGTGCCCAGGCGTGGGTGTGCGTCTGGTCGTGATACTCGCTGGATACTATCTCCTCATAGCTCTGGCAGTTCCCGCCGGGCCTGACGCTGACGCCCGAGAGCAGCGCGGCGCACATGGCGTACCTGTCCATGTCGCCTTCGGAATACAGGCAGATATCTGCGGAAGCTATGCCGGAGGCTTTAAGCGCCTCGCAGGCGGCGATAACGCCGCGGGTGCGCAGCGCGGCCAGGCTGTCTCCCAGCTGGATAAGATAAGCGTTAAGTTTGTACATGGTGCTCCAGCTTATGTACATGTCCGTGCCGCCCAGCTTAGCGGGCAGCAGCGCACCTTCTCCCGGCAGGTCGAGGACCAGCGCCTGCCAGCCTTCGGCGACCGTACGGTGGATAAGACAGGAATGCTCGGCGATGCGGCTTGTTCCGCCCGGCCACAGCATGACCCGCGTGGGCAGGGGACTGTCGTCCGCTCGCATGTCCTTTAGAAGCGCCCCGCCCAGCCACATACCCGGCTCGGAGCGGAAAACGACGGAGCTGTATGCGTAAGGGGCGCAAATGCCCTCCCTGTACACACGGACCTCGCCCGGCTTGACCCGATCGCTGTTAACAAGCGCACCCAGCCTGTCGGCGAGCGCCGCGCCTGAAACGGGAGGTGCTGACATAAGCTGTTTAAGCAGGTCTTCCGCTTCCGCCTGCAGGGTGCGCATACGGGGCATATATTTGAGTATGCAGCCTCCCGCCGCGAAAAGCTCTTCGCGCCTTAGGGGCTCAAAACGAAACTGCTCCTTAAGTTCCGCGCTCACGTCTTTGCCCAGCAGGCTCCTGCTGAACAGGCTGAGCGCGGCAAACGCCAGTGTCTTTCCGTAGGCGTGCTCGGATTCCGCTGATACGAGTTCGGGCGGGTCAGGCAGTCCCAGGCGTTCCCACACGCTCCGGGCTTCGGCGCAGGCGCGCAGGGTGCCCTCACGGGGGAAGAAGTCGTGCCTGTTCGAAAGCACCGCCACGGGCTTGGGCGCCATGGCCAGCAGGATATCGGCGTAATCTATCCCCTCCGCGATGCTGCCGGGCCAGATCATTTCGTTGTCCGGGTCCACGCCTTCGTCTATCATCGCCCGATTGTCGCTTATGTACGCGCAGGGCGCGGCGCAGGAGAATTCGTCCGCAGCCGCGAGCATGAGCATGGATGTCTGCGTGCCGCCGCCGGAATGGCCCGTGAGCGCGACGCGCGTTTCGTCCACATCCGGGCGGCTTTTAAGGTATCTGACCGCGGAGAGCGCGTCGGAAACGAAGTACCTTGCCAGGCTCACTCCCATGAGCTTGAACTTCCAGTCCATAAGGTCGTGCTCGCCCGAACAGCCCTGTATGGGCTGAAAGTCTTTGTCAAGGTCATAGTGCTCGAAGCGCTCGCCTTCCCCGAAGGGGTCCAGCGCCAGCACCGCGAAGCCCGCGCTTGCGAACAGCTGCGCGGCGAACTGGTATTCCGGGTCCGACTTGCCGTCGTCGGTGTGCCCGATCACCAGCAGCACCGCGGGGCAGGGAGCTTTCGCCGCGCGCGGGATATAGACCGTGCAGGTGGCGAAATAATTCGGGCGGGTCTCCAGCACCACGTTTTCGGCGCGAAAACTGCTGCGCTCCGTAACGGAAGTTATCCGGGCGCTCACGAAGGACGGCTCGCAGGGCAGGCCGCCTATGCAGCGCAAAAACGCGCGTTTGACTTTTTCCTGACGCGCGCGCAGGCTCTGCATGTCGGTAATGGCTTCCCGCGCCAGGTATGAGCTTTCGATGAATTTTGCCGCCCTGTCCCGAACGTAGGCGTACAGGTTCGTGGCCACCTCAACGGGCGGACGCTGCGCCAGCGCCTGTATCTCCCACAATGTGCGGGCGGAAGGCTTGAGGGATTCGCCCTCGTACAGTCTTGATTTCATTTGCTGACCTCTGTCAAAGCGTCGGTTATGACCTTTCCCCGCGCCATCACCCATACCGGCGCGAGGTCTTTGTCCAGCAACACCAGGTCGGCGTCGCAGCCCGCGGCGACGCGCCCTTTCCCTGAAGCGCCTATGCGGCGGGCGGGGTTTTCGCTGGCCATGCGCACCGCCTGGGGCAGAGGCACGCCGGCTTTGACCATGTTGCCCACGCAGCGGTGGAGGGTGGCCACGCTGCCGGCGAAAGCCTGGCGACTCAGCAGCTTCATGACCCCGTCCTCGTACATGGTCTCCACGCCGTTTTCCTGGCGGTAGACGGTGCCTTCCTCCAGTTTGCTGGCCGAGAACTGCAGCCCGTCGGTTATCAGCTCGATCTTTTCCGCGCCCTTGCAGCGGTATATGAGCTTAAGCAGTTCCAGCGGCAGGTGCTTGCCGTCCGCAATGATCTGGACGGTGAGCTCGTCAAGGTTAAGGCCGGCCTCTATAAGGCCGGGTATGCGGTAACTGTTTACGCGGATGAGTCCCGAACAGCTGGAATACAGGTGCGTCACGTCGCAGTAACCGTGCTTTACGGCTTCCTGCGCTTCATAATATGTGGCGTTCGAATGGGCTATCGAAGCCGTTATGCCACGCTTCACAAGTTCGTCGCCCAGCTCCATCCCGCCGTCCAGCTCGGGCGCGGCGCCCATCATTTTTATGCCGTCCGGCCACGCTTCAAACAGGGGATCAAGATCTGCCTCTTTGGGCACCAGCAGGCTGCCGGGGGCCTGCGCCCCGCTCTGCAGGGGATTAAGGCAGGGGCCTTCCAGATGTATGCCGAGCACCGTGGGCCCGTCTTCTACCGCAGAGGCTTCCCTGGCGGCGGCTATCGCGCCCAGCAGCTGGGGCATGGGGGCGGCCAGAGTGGTGGGCAGCATGGATGTGGTGCCGAACTTCGCGTGGGCAAGCGCCATCCTGAGCACCGCTTCCGCGGAGCCGCTGTTAACGGAATATCCGCCGCCTCCGTGCACGTGTATGTCCACGAAACCGGGGCACAGCACGAGCCCTGCGGCGTCGATGACGCGGTCATAGGGGCTTGGGTCGAAGTGACCGGGTATTTCGAGAATTTTGCTATTTTCGACGATCACCTGCGTGACTTTTTCGGAATCGGGCAGTATGACCCGCGCGCCTCGTATAACGGTTTTCGTATGAAGCACTCCCTTCCGCGAGGGTTTTTATATTTGTAAGATATTATAGTACACAACCGCCCTGCTTGCAAGCAGGCGCGTCCCTTTTGTTTATGCTTCCATAACAATTTTGGGAACACGCACATTTTATTTGCAAACTACTTGCAATCTGACAGTGTTCGACTTATAATATTAACATTCTGATGCGTGTGTATTCAGGAGGCATTACAGGTGACTGCGGGCGTGAAAGAGACACGCAAGTTGGGTCTTGGTATAGTATCATCATTTAAAAAGCATTGGCGGCTGCACGTGCTGGCGCTTCCTGTTTTGGTCTACCTTTTGATATTCAGCTACGCGCCCATGTTCGGCGTGATACTTGGCTTTGAGAACTATTCCGTCGCAAAGGGCTTTTTCGGCAGCGAATGGCTGGGCCTCAGGAATTTTGAGTTCCTTTTCCATACCCTGGACGCCTGGCGCATCACCCGAAACACAGTTTTGTACAATATCGCCTTTATTACCGTAAACACGAGCCTGTCCGTGCTGCTGGCGCTGGTGCTGAACGAGATGTACCTGCGCAAGCTTTCCAAGGTCATACAGACCATGATGATCATGCCCTACTTTCTGTCCATGTCGGTCGTGGCCATCATAGTGTATGCCTTTATAGGCGCCAACGGCGTCGTGAACTCCATAATCAAATCCATGGGCCGGAGCGGTACGAACTGGTACATCTATAAACCGCTGTGGCCGTTTTTGCTGGTGTTCATCAGCGCCTGGAAAGGCGTAGGGTACACCGCCATCGTGTACGTGGCGTCCATTTCCGGCATATCGCAGGAATACTATGAGGCGGCGGTGCTTGACGGCGCCACGAAACTGCAGCAGGCACGGTACGTCACGCTTCCGCACTTAAAGCACATAATCGTGATTATGCTCATCCTCAGTATGGGCGGGATGTTCAAGGGCGACATAGGCCTGTCCTACAACGTCACAATGAACAGCGGCGCTATATACGAAGTCGTGGACGTCATAGACAGCTATGTATACAGGGCGCTGAAGACCCTGGGCAATACGGGCATGTCCACGGCTGCCGGCCTGTATCAGTCGGTGGTCGGCTTCATCCTGATAATGATATCCAACAAGATCGTCCGCCACGTGGACGAAGAGTCGGCGCTGTTCTGAGAAAGGAGGGGACGGTCAGTGAGCAAAGCAAAAGAAGACAACTCCTTTCTGAAGATCAACCGGATCAAACCGGCGACCAATGCCGTATTCAGCGTCGTGATGAGCGTTATCGCCGTATTGACCGTGGTGCCGGTGGTGCTGGTGTTTATCATATCCATCACTTCATCTGAAAGCCTTACCTACCGCGGCTTCAGCTTTTTCCCGCTAAGCACCAGCTTTATAGCGTACAACAGCCTGTTCAAGACCGGTTCCCAGCTGGTGGACAGCTACGTCGTCACCATAGTCGTCACAGCGATACACACCGTGGCGAGCGTACTGATAATGACCATGTACGCGTATGTGCTGGCGCAGCAGCGTTTTACCGCCAGGAAGTTCTACACGTTTGTCGTGTTTTTCACCATGCTGTTTTCCGGCGGCCTGGTGCCTTCCTACATCATAAACGTGAACGTGCTGCACCTGTACGACACCTTCTGGATCCTGGTGCTCAGCAGCATGGTGAGCGCGTTCAACATAATAGTGCTGCGCACTTTCATATCCACTACGATACCCATAGAGCTGTTCGACGCGGCGCAGATAGACGGCGCGTCGGAATTCAGGATATTCGGCAGTATCGTGATCCCGCTGTCCAAGGCGGGCCTCGCCACCATAGGCCTGTTCGTGCTGGTGGGCAAATGGAATGAATGGTTCACCGGCATGCTGTACATCGACACTCCCAAGCTGGTGCCGCTGCAGACCATGCTCACGCGCATACAGCAGCAGATAGACTTCATAAAGAACAACTCGTCGCTGGCGTCGTCTCCGGACGGCATGGCGCTGCTCAAGAACATGCCTTCCGAGCAGACGCGCATGGCGATACTGGTGCTGACCACTGTACCCGTGCTGTTCGCCTATCCCTTCTTCCAGCGCTTCTTCATACACGGCATGACGATAGGAAGCGTGAAGGGCTGAAAACGTACCTATGCCGGAAAGGATCCGGTAAAATATATAGGAGGTAACCCCCATGAAAAAGCTTACCCGCATTCTCAGCGTGCTGCTTGCCCTGGTGATGCTGCTGGGTCTCACGCCGGCGATGGCCGACGAACCAGTCACACTGGATTGGTATGTAGCCACCAACATTTCTCCGGACAGCCAGACCGTGTTTGACGCGATCAACGCCTATATGCTGGAGAAGATCAACGTCACCATCAACTTCCACTGGATCGATCCTTCCGAGTATTCTTCCAAGGTCAGCCCCATGATCCTCAGCGGACAGAAGATGGACATCATCAACTGCAACAGCGGTATCGGCTATGTGGACTATGTTGTGAAGGACGCGTTCCTTCCCATCGAAGACCTGCTGCCCGAGTACGCGCCCGAGACCTACGCCATGATCCCCGAGGGACTGTGGAACGCCATGAAGGTCAACGGCCACATCTACGGCATCCCCTCCTACAAGGATTCCGTCAAGATGTACGCGGTAATGGTCAACAAGACCCTGGCCGACGAGATCGGCCTTGAGCTCCCAGAGACCGTAGAGAGCTATCAGGAAATGATCCCGATCCTGCGCGAAGCGTTCGAAAAGCGCAATGAGCTGCATCCCGAGTACAAGCTCAGCGAGACCGAATACGTCCCCATGAGCCGCACCTTCCCCGACGTCGACCAGTGGGCTCCCTATGAGACCATCAACGGCCTGGCTGCCGTGAACGTACCCGGCATCGAAGCTTTCGCGGGCATGGGCGCCGGCGAGACCGTGTTCAACATCTACGCCACCCAGGAATACCGTGACCTGTGCAACACCGTGGCCGAGCTGGTAAGCGAAGGCGTGCTGCATGAGAATCCCTGGTACTGGGATCCCGACAGGATCTACAACCAGGATCCTTCCGCGTACCTGGTGACC
>JAEEGL012853633.1_pt1 | contig 32176 bp, 23 predicted proteins | sample 9134231 | NCBI WGS metagenome assembly JAEEGL01 (sample SAMN16246548, study PRJNA631951) | gut metagenome | biome: gut microbiome; feature: rumen; material: fiber-attached | host: Bos | place: Iran: Karaj | collected 2018-10 | reverse complement strand
ATTGCCATAAGTGCCACTCTCTGTATAAGTGCCGCCGCTGGCGATACGGGAGATCTTGCCCTTCACATAGACCTTGTCGGTCTTGTCGTACACGGTATTGCTCGTCCAGGTCAGGTCCTTGACGGCATTCACTGCGCCAGCCGCGGTGTAGGGATCGGACAAAGTGCCACTGCCGTCACCGGAAGGTGTATCCCCACCTCCGCCACCGGAGCCGTCGGTCGCGCCGTTCAGCGAATACAGCCAACTCTCACCGGACACCGTCTCCGGCGTATTGCCTTTGTAGTTCAGCAGCGCACCGTAGACAATTACCTCGTCACCTACTTTGATGTCTGTGCCGGAGGTGTATTTCTCTCCGCCGAAATAGAGCGTACGGAAAACATAGAACTCACCTTCCTGGCTGCCATCAGCCGAGATGTAGAAGCTCGCGTTGCCATAAGTGCCACTCTCTGTATAAGTGCCGCCGCTGGCGATACGGGAGATCTTGCCCTTCACATAGACCTTGTCGGTCTTGTCGTACACGGTATTGCTCGTCCAGGTCAGGTCCTTGACGGCATTCGCCGCACCCGCCGGATTGTAAGGATCGGCAAGGGTGCCGGAACCGGAAGGATCTCCGCCAGGCGTATCACCGCCTCCGCCGCCACTGCCGCCAGTATCACCATTCAAAGAATATAGCCAGCACTCGTTGGACACAGTCTCGGGCGTATTGCCGCGATAGTTCATTAACGAGCCATAGATAATGACTTCGTCACCCACCTTGATATCCGGGCCGGAGGTATATTTCTGACCGCCGAAATACAGGATACGGTAGGCAAAGAACTCGCCACTCTCGGAGCCGTCATCCGAAATATAGAAACTCGCATTGCCAAAAGTGCCGCTCTCAGTGTACCTACCGCTGCTGGCGATACGGGAGATCTTGCCCTTCACATAAACCTTGTCAGTCTTGTCATACACGGTATTACTCGTCCAGGTCAGGTCCTTGACGGCATTCGCGGCACCGGATGGATTATACGGATCCGCAAGGGTGCCGGAACCGGAAGGATTCCCGCCAGGCGTATCACCGCCTCCACCGCCACCGCCGCCGCTAGGCAGGTCAGTGCCGTTGCTGAAGTCGATCACAGGACCGGCCTCCTCGGAGACCTCGATCTTCAGGTCATCCAAACGGTAGGCACTTGCAATCGTCGCCATCACATACACACTCAGCGAAGTCACCTCCGAAGGAACGGAGAAGACCGCCTCCGCTACATTCCAGCGGCCGGCTGCAGTACCGAGATAAGTGTATGTAAGCGGGACCCACTTCTGACCGTCGGCACTCAGGTAAACCGGCATCTCCGCCGGATTGAAGAGGGCAGTCTTGTCGTTGTTATCATACTTTTCCGTACCGAAGGACAGACGGAAGTTCTTGAAGCTCTGGAGCGACAGATTCTTGACCGCAATATGACCGTTGGCACCGAAGAGCAGGTTGTTCAAACCAGACCCGGCATAGTCGGAGAAGCTTCCGTTGGAATTGCTGTTGTTGCGGGCCGATACATTGGCGAAGTCATACGTCATCCCGGCAAGGCCAACACCGCTCTGGTTCTTCCAGCCCTCAAACTGATCCAGGAACGGCCAGCTTGTACCGCTGGAACCATACGACTGGGTCGCCGTCTCCTTGTCAAAGTCGTTGAAATAGATAACAAAATCCTCGGGAGAGCCGTTGCCGGCCTGTTCGACCAGCAGGGTCGCATTGTCATAGACGATGTCGAACACGAGATGGCCGGAACGGGTGTAACTGGTGTTCTCCATCACCGTAACCGTAACGGTCTGCCCGAAGGGATCGCCCGGGCCGTTGTCCGGATCGACGGCAATCCACGGAACGTCGGCCGTCGCGCGCCAAGCCCGGTTGGCCAGGACCATCATTGTGAAAGTGGAAGCCGGTTTTTCCACCGACGTGCTGTTCAGGTTGATCTCGACAGACGGGTAGCTGAGATCCCGGTCTGGCTTATGGCAGGAGAAGACCAATGCACAGGCAGCGATCAAACCCAATAGCAGATGTTTAGCTTTCATAAAGCGTCAATAATTAATGTGATTCAGTTTCATTCCGCGGTGCACGCGTAGAAGTAGGCCTTATTGTAGTGGCCATAGAAATAGCCGGTCAACGTCACGGTCGCACCCTTTTCAGGCTTGGTGACCGCATTGTCATATGTGATGTTGACCGTCGTCGCACCGCCAGCCATCTTGCCCTCATAGTTCTTGGAGGCATCCAGCTGGACGGTGATCTTGGCATAGAGGTAACCCGGCGCATCATTGGTGAACGCATCCACCTCGGCGGCCGTCGGCTCGGCGAGCGTAGGCCAGGTGATCGGATTGCCGGAAGAGAGCACCGTCGCGACGGGTGAAGCGATCTGGTTGATACTGGAATAGACACTCACCTTACCGCTCACATCCACCTTGTCGCCCGGCTGGACGGACGGAGCTGCATTCTGATAGCAAAGCACGTGGGCGCCGGTCTTATCCTGGACGAAAAAGCCCTTGTTATAGACCAAGGTCACGATCGCGTCCTTCATCAGGACCTCCGTATCCTTTCCCGCTGCCAGCACTTCCGCCGCCGAGAAAGATCTGACATCAAAGGAGACGTTCTTCACTTCGACGGTACAAGCTGCGGCATCGGTGGAAACATAGACGAACGCGAATTGGATCTGCTTGCCTGCCCAGGCGGACAGATCCACGACCTCATTGATCCAGGTCCAGGAACCCTTCTCGGGAATGCCCTTGAAATCAATCCGGGTCTGGGTGTCCCCTTCGATCACATAGCCGTAGAAAGCCTCGGGATAGAGCGAGGCCGTGCCATAATTCATCACGAACTCAAAGGACACCTGGGCGCTCTTCTCCCCGGACAGATCGAGTTTCGGAGAGACCAGCCAGCTCTCAGAAGCATGGTTGGCGCCACTGAAATAAGACGATCCTTTCACGTAATGATTCTTGCTGTCTACCTTCCAAACATAGGTGGAACCGGTAGGCAGGGCGATGTCACGGATGGTGAATTCGCCCAGATCGTCCGCAAAGGTCTCGCTGTAGGGCAGGGTCTTGCTGGACGCGCTGCGCTGCGTCAGGGTCAGCGTGTAGTCCTTGACCGCCAGATGGGAATCGCTGCCGCTGACCTTGATCTCATAAGTCAGGTCTTCGGTGCCTGTATTGGCCGGGAAGGTAAGCGTAACGGTCGCATTTCCCTCACCGGAAGCCGGTTCGGCACTCACCCCTGCGGGGCAAGTGACTGCCCAGGCTGTATTGGCCTTGACGGCAAACTGGGCGGTAGTGGCATCAGCCGCAACAGCCAGGGTCTCAGGCTCCAGCGCGATCGAAGGGACGAACTTGCTTTGTGTCAGCTGGATCGTGGCACCGGTCGTCTCGCCCAGCACCAGGATTTCCGCAACGCGGTCATTGTCATAACTGGTGTTGGCGTCGAATTCGACGTGGATCGTGCCGTTGCCGTTCCCACTCTTGGTGAAACTCTTCACCCAGTCATCGTGACAACGTACACGCCAGCCCGTCGCCGCATTGGAAGTGATCGGAATATCGACGGAGGTCGCCGTGGACGGGACCGTCACATCGGAAACAAGCAGGATCTCATCTGTCGCGACCTTGCTGTCCTTGTACAGGCTCGGCCAGACACAACCTTCGCCCAGCCCAGCGTCGGACAAATACTCGTCATAACCGGCGCCATTCGCTTTCATCGAAGCCTGGAGGGTCTTCTCCATGGCGATGTTGACGATGCGTACGGTGCCGTCCGACTCGAAACTGAGTTTAAACAGGCAACCCGCCGTCTCGGAATCCGGGGTTACATTGAAACTCGTATAGGTGCCCGTCTGATACCAATAGCGGCCATCTGCCTGGCGGATCAAGAAGGAATCGGGCGTGCCGATGAAGGTCAACGCGCGACTGGCATCCGGCAGGAGGAAGCTTTCGCCATCTCCCTCGAGGGCCACCAGCGCTGGCCAGCCATAGTTACGGGAAGCAGGGACCTGTCCGCAGGCCTGCCAGGCACCGTTCTTATCGGCTGCCACGATCAAGTAGCCCATTCCGCTCTCGAAGTCTTCAGCCTTGGTGATCTTGGAATAGGTGCGAGACGCATCGAGACCGGCTTCACCCTTCTGGTTGACAATGACGGGAACCGTCGTGTCCGTGCCGCAGACGGACAATTTGAAGGAACGGGGGCCTTGGACCTCATGCCAGACCTCGTCTACATTGTCCGGAGCGGACACGCTGATGGTCGCGGGACCGGTGCCATATTTCGGCGAAACGGTCAGGCCTTCCGGAGCGACGATGAGCCAATCGCCGACGGCCTGAACTTCGAAAGAAACCGGGACAGAACCCGTACTCTCCAAGGTGATCTCCTGGGTGCTGACGGTGATGCTGTCGGTCAACAGATTGATCTTATACGGCTCAAAATCACAAGACAGCAGCAAAGCGCCGCAGAAAACCGCTGTGATATATTTGAAAAGATTCTTCATAATGCTATCCTCCCTGAGTTAAAAAGTGACACGGACACCGAGCTGGCATCTCCATCTGGAGTTGAAGTCACTCAGGCCGATCTTGTTGTCATCATAGAACGAATACGTGGGAGTCATGTTCCCCTGGGCGTCCTTGGTCATCGCATCCAGCTGCAAGATCGACCGGTTGTAGGTAGAACTGTAATACATGCCCCAGGCGCGGTTGAGCAAGTTGGAGGCATTGATCAGGTTGGCAATCAGCTGGACCTTGCGGCCATGCTTCTTGTCATAGTAGAAGTCTTCCGTAATCTGGAAGTCGAAATGATGCTCGAAGGGAGCGATGCCGGCGTAACGGCGGGACCACTCACCGCGGTGGGAACTGAGATACTCGTCCTGGCGGATGAAGTTTTCGAACTTCGCAGCGCTCTCGGCATTGGTCCAGTTCATCTGCACCAATTCATCGTGCGTCGGGATATACATCAGCGAGTTGCCGAACTGCCCGTCGCCGTTGAAGTCCTCGTTGGACTCGCGCATCGTATACGCAAAACGGGTACCTGAATCGCCTTGATAGGTCAGGGTGACGTGGGTGCGGAAGCGACCGTACATCGGAGAGACATAGGACGCCACGGCATTGACGTGGTGCGGACGGTCGAAGAAGGAATAGGACAACTCGTCCGGTGAGTTGGAATCTACCGAATAGTTGTACTTCCAGTTGGAATACGCGACCGAAGAAGTACCGTCATTGACGGAGAAGGAGTGGCCGAAGGTGTAGGAGGCCATCAGGTCGAGGCCCCAGTTGAAATGCTTGTCCACCTTGGCGCTCAGCGAGTAGGTATAACCCTTGGCCGTGGTCGTCAAGGCCACGATGTTGGCGTAGGCGCTGCTGACGGTCGTATAGTATGGGGCCACGCTGTTGGGATTGGCAGCGCCGGCTGCCGCATTTACGCCATAAACGGAATGGTCGCTCCGGATCGCCAGGTTCTGGAAGAAGACGTTGTTCATCGTCTTGGAGAAGATGGCATCGAGGGTGAGTTTCCAACCCAGGCCGAAATCCTGGTCAAAACCGAGGTTGGCGCGGAACACCTGCGGATACTTGAAGTTCTCGTTCATCGTGTTGATCGTCGCGCCCGCCGTCGTGCCGGAGATGATGCCCGGCTTGATGATATCCGTGTAAGGATTGCTCGTCAGCGGCAAACCAGCCATCGACGTAGTGACAGACTTGGTCTCGATGCCGGTGTTGTTGTAGGCATTGGAGAGCCACACGAACGGTACGCGACCCGTGAAGATACCCGCACCGCCGCGCAGCAGCGACTTATGCGCATCATCGATGAAGAGGCGGAAGCCGACCCGCGGGGAGAACAGCGGCCGGGCCTTCGGGACAACGCCGACGTATTCGCCATTGTTGCGGGCGAATTCGGTCGCGTTGAATTCGTCATTGGCCGTAGGCTTGTTCAGAAGCATCGGGACATCGACACGCACACCGTAAGTGAGGGTGAAGTTGCGCGTAGGTTTCCACTCATCCTGGGCATAGGCACCCAGCTCGAGCGCGTAGGTCGTTGCCGCCCAACGCAGCGCACCGCCAGTGAAGAACGGGTCCGCATACTTGTAGTCGTATTTGTTGTAATTGTCTTCGAAGAAGTCGGCCAGCGAGGCAAAGGTGTATTCGCCGTTGGCGTACTGCAGGAAGACATTGTTGAACTTAAAGAACTCGTTGTGCGTACCGATGGTGATGTTGTGCTTGCCCGCGAAGATGGACAGGTTGTCGGTCAGGGTGTAGGTGTCGCTGGCCATCGAGTTGGCACCGGAAGAGTATTCCGTACCCAGATCGAAGGTGATCTTGTCGCGGATATACATCGTTGCGCCCTGGTAAGGCGGTTCACGGTGGTCACGGACCAAGACAGCCGTCGCACGCAGTTCGTTGGACAAGAGATCGGACAAGCGGGAGTTCAACTCAGCCACGAAGGTGTTGGTCCGGTTGGCCTGGAGATACGAAGAATTGTTGAAATAGTACGTGTTGCGGCCGGAGCCGTATTTGTCAGAGTAAGCGTCTGCGAACTGATAGCGGAACATCAGCTTGTTGGCGTCATTGATATTCCAGTCGAGGCGGGCAAGGAAGTTGATGGAACGGTCCTTCACCTGATGCTGTCCGTAAGACTCGGAGAAGTCGGCGTCGGGGCGGTAGGTGGACTTGTACTTCTCGAGAATGGCATCAGCCATTGCGGTGTTGAAGATGTCTCCGAGTTGCACGCCATTGTACACGACCGGTTTGCTGAGCGGACGGTTCTCATAACTACCCAGGGCCGGGGAATAAGCGTTCGGATAAGTCTTGGAGAAATATTCAGCGCTCGTGAACAGGAAGAGTTTGTTCTTGATGATCGGGGCACCGATGGTAAAGCCGTAAGTCTGGTAGAGCTCATGCTCATACTTTTTGCGCTCGCTCAGGTTCCATTGTTCCATCATCTGCTCCGTGCTGCCCGGCGTCGTACCGATCAGGTCCTCGTTGAAGAAATGGGAGTAGAAGGAACCCTTCAACTGGTTGGTACCGGATTTGGTAATGGCATTGATGGCACCGCCGGTAAAACCGGACTGGCGCACGTCGAAGGGCGCGATCACAACCTGCACTTCCTCAATGGCATCGAACGAGATCGGATTGGCGCCCGTCTGGCCGCCGTTGGTGCCCGAAGCGGCAAGACCGAAGGAATCGTTCGCCACGGCACCGTCGATCTGGAAGGAATTGTAGCGGTTGTTGGATCCGGAGAAAGAGATACCGCCGTTCTTGTTGAGAGACGCCTGCGGTGTGAACTTCACTACATCATAGACGCTGCGGCTGATCGTCGGCATCGACTCAACCTGCTGCAGGTTGAAACTTGAACCGGCGCCAGTGATACTGGCGTTGAAAGGCTTCTCACCCACGACGGTGACGGCATTCAGTTCGTTGACGGACTTCATCACCGGGTAGATTTCGTAGGCCTCGCCGAGTTTGAGAACAATGTCATCATACAAGACCGTCGCCATGCCCAGGAAGGAGACTTCCACCTTGTAAGGACCGCCGACATGCATGCCGTTGATGAAGAAACGCCCGTCATTGTTAGTGACAGCATAATACTGGGTGCCGGTCGGTTGATGGACGGCGATGATGGCCGTCCCGGCCAAGGGCTCATTCTCTTCGTCCACGACACGACCGACCATGCTCGAAGTCGTCACCTGCGCAAATGCAGTGACTCCTAACAGCATTGTCAGCAGGACGACCAGAGACCGTTTAAGCTTAAGGAGTTGATTCATAATGGTTTATTAATTTTGATGTTTCTTGCGGATATAGCATTGCAAGTTAAGAAATTCTTGGCGAAAGCGCAAAAAAAATCCGGACGTCCCTCGCGGGGCGTCCGGAAAGCATTTCCAGTGAATCTTTATCGCGCCAACAGATCGTTCACTTCATCCAGAGAGCCATCCGTCGCCACAGGCCGGATGTGAAGCAAACGTGCCAGCAGCGGATACAGGTCCACGTTGTCAAACTTGTCCGCCTTGACATAGCCTGGCTTAAAATCCGGCCCGGCTGCCCGGAAGATCACCTGCATGTCCGGTTCCTCAGGATCGAAGCCGTGCGCCCCCAGGATGCCCCGCGGCTTGAAAGTAAACTGCCAGCCCAGGTCGGGCGCCACGACGATGTCACCCAGATGCGGGCTGCTGCCATAATGCAGATGCTCAGGCACTTCCTCCGACTTCCAGGCGCTGATATGTTCCACCTTCGAGAGTTGCTCCAGAATCCGGTCGCGACACCCTGGTTTGGAGAAAACCGTCGTCGGATTGGTTGAAACGATACGCTCGCACAAGCTCGTGTCAATGGCCTCGTCGATCCGGATACAGCGTTCGTCGCTGATGTCCGTCATTCCATGGTCCGCTGTCACGATCAAGTTGATCCGGTCCCCGTAAGGCAGGGCGCGTAGGCCCTGGTAAAGAGTACCCATCAGGCTATCCAGATACGCGACCATCAGGCCCGTCTCGATGGAAGTGGGTCCGAACTCATGCCCGGCCAGGTCGGGCTCGTCGAAATAGGTCATGATCAGGGCCGGACGCTCGTCCTCCGGCAGGGCAGCCAGGCGCAACGTCTCTTGCACGCGGGCGGCGAAATCGAGCCGGGGCGTGTCATACCAATAGAGCCAATACGTCGGCAGGGCGCCGCCGATCGGGATATCCGATCCGACCCAATACACGCTCGCTGTCCGGACGCCCTGCTTGCCGGCCGTCACCCAGATCGGCTCCCCGCCGTAATAATAGGGACGGTTGCGGGTCGTGGAGTCGCCCATCCGGTACATGACACCCCGCTCGCTGTCCCAAAAGTTGCTGTTGACGATTCCATGGTGATCGGGACGAAGGCCTGTCGCAAGGGTATAATGGTTGGGGAAAGTGGACGACGGGTAAGAGGGCTTCATCACAGCACGGATGCCTGCCCGACCGATGCTATCCAACCAGGGTGCCCGATGGATGTCGGTATAGTCCCACCGGAAGGCGTCCAGCGAGACGACGACGGTCAGGGTGTTCTGCTGTTTCTTTTGCGCGCAGCTGCAGCACAGCCCCAGCAGGAGGGCGGCAAGAAGGAGAAAACGTTTCATTTCCTGGGGATTGATCCTCGCAAAGATAAGAAAAAGAGGCGTCTCCCGGTATAGGAGACGCCCCGATTTATGGTGAGTAACTTTTTTAGAAGGAATACCTCAAGCCCAGCTGCATCTTCCAGCGGGAATAGTAGTCATCATAGTCGAACATCTGGAAACTACCCGGATTGAGGAACTGGAAACTGCCCTTGTTGTAGGTGATCGGGCTGAAATAGCCATTGATCCCCATTCCATAGCTACGACCCCACTTCGGGTTCAGCAAGTTGGTAAAGTTGATGATATCCAGCACCAGCTCGATACCGTGACGCTGACGGCCGACATTGAAGTTGAACTTCTGGCCAAAGTGCAGGTCAACATGGTTCTCGAAAGGCATGTTGGTGGCATAACGATTGAAATACTCACCGCGATGATCCTTGAGATAAGCGGCATTGCCGAGCCACTGCTTCAAGTTCTTCCGCTGCTCTTCAACCGTGTACTGGGCATTACTGCCAGAACCTGCAGCAAACGGCATCTGGTCAATCTGAGTATCGGTAGGAATCCAAATCAAGTCATTTCCATTGGAACCGTCACCGTTGATGTCACCATAGTAATTGACGCTGTATGCCGCACCGGAGGTCCCCACATAAACGGCGCCAAATGTCGTGGTCCAACGGTCATTACGACCATAATTGGCATGATAGGAAGCCGAAACCTTCACCTGGTGAGGGATGTTGTAAGCCGAATAGGAAAGTTCGGGGTCATTTACATCGGAGTGGTGATAGTTGTAGTTGAAGTTGGACTGAGCCACGCTGGAGGTACCGTTGAACACGCTCTTGGACTGGGTGTAGGTGTAGGAAGCGTTCAAGTCGAGACCCCAAGGGAAGGACTTCGCAGCCTGAGCCATCAGGTTGTAGCCATAACCCTTATTGGTATTCGTCAAGTTGTAGATATAACCGATTTTTCCGGCATCGCTGATCTTGGCGAACATGGGGCGTGTATCATACGAAAGGGCCGTAATAGTCTGACCAAGCGTACCGGTCTTTTCAAGCAGCGGATTGGTATACTGGATATCGTTGATCGTCTTGGTGAAGATACCTTCAAGCGTCCAGTTAATGCCGAGCAAATCAAAGTCGAAGCCAAGGTCAAACTTGGCAGTCTGAGCGATCTTGAATTTCGGGTCAATCGTATTGACTAGCTGACTGCCGCCGGCAGAAAGGGCGCTTTCATTCTGACTTTGTTTGGTAGGATCATAGATAACGGAGATGCCGGAGTGATTCCTGACATCGTAAGAAGCCAACTGGACTCCGGTATTGGAGTAATTGTTGGAGAACCAGACGAACGGGATGCGGCCCGTGAAGAGACCGAAACCACCGCGAAGAACATATCGGCTGTCACCGGTGATGTCATAACGGAAGCCCAGACGAGGGGAGATCAGCGGAGCAGATTTTGCCGTCCGAGCGGTCGTCAGATCCCAACCCTTGGACTTGGAAAGCGCAGTCAGATCCGGGTTCTCCGAAGGAGTATCGAAGAAAACCGGGAGATCGACCCGCATACCATATGTCAGATCAAAATGCTCGCTTACCGCCCATTTATCCTGCAGATACAGTCCGAACTGGGCAGCCTTGAAAGTCGGCTCCCAACTCTCAGTAACACCAGGGATGTTGGTGTTGGGATGCTGATAACGATAGCGATTGATGATACCGGCCTTCAGGTCCTCCGGGCTGTTGAAGTAATAAGAGCCATAGATATCTTGCAGGAACAGGTTGGAGAAACGGTAGAGTTCATTATGAGTACCGAGGGTCAGCGTGTGACGGTCGAGATACCAGCTGAGGTTGTCCGTCACAGTATAGATATCCTGATAAAGGTGGTTGGCCTCGGAAGAACGCTCATTACCGATGTTGATGGTACCGCCGCCTGCATTGCTGATAGAAATCATCGGGAACTTGGCACCGAGGGGATTACGCTGGTCACGGACACGGACATAAGAGGCACGGAACTCATTGGAGAGGTTGTCGCTCAAGCGGCTCTGCAACTCACCGACGAAACTGTTGGTCTTGGACACGAAATCAAAACTGTAGTCAGTGGAGTTCAAGGTAGAAGCATTGCTGACGGAGTTAAGCTGCTTGGCGCTGACGAGGCTGTAGCGGAAAGAAGCATGATTACGGTCATTGATGTTCCAGTCAAACTTGGCAGTCACCTTGTCGGACTTGGTATATACCTGCAGGTCGCTCGGAAGAGCACCGGTATATTCATAACCTTGGGTTTTGGATTCTTTAACGATGAAATCGTAAACATCCTGGGCGACAGCCTTATCGATACGAGACTGTCCGGAACCCAGACCGTAAGCGTTCGGATAAGACTTGTCGGACTTCTCGTAACTGACGAAGAAGAAGAGTTTGTCCTTCACGATAGGACCGCTGAGGGTCACACCAGCCTGATAGGTCAACTCGTTGGTATACTTGTTACTCAGATCACCGTCTTGTTTCGTGTAACGACCGACGAGATCATGGTTGTAGCCGTAACCGTAAACACTGCCGTGGAACTCGTTGGTACCGGACTTGGTGATAGCGTTGATGGAACCGCCGGTGAAACCGCTCTGACGGACATCGAAAGGAGCGATGCTCACCTGGATCTGCTCGATGGTCTCCATGGAAACAGGCTGGGTACCGGCCTGGCCACCGTTGGAACCGCTGTTCGTCAGACCAAAGACGTCGTTGTTCATCGCACCGTCGATCTGGAAGCTGTTGTACTTATTGGAAGCACCCGCAAAGGACATACCGCCATTCGAGTCCGTACGGACGAACGGGTTGACACGGGCGACATCTGCAATACCACGGGTAATGGAAGGCATCTCCTCAATGGTCTGGCGGCTGATCGCCTGGGAAGCGCCGGTCTTGGCAGCATCGGCGTTGGCAACAACCACGGACTCATCCAGTGCGATGGCGGATTCGGTAAGGATCTGGGAAACCGTCTTGGTTTCACCGAGCTGCAAGGCAACATCCTTAACCTTAGCCTCTTCGTAACCGAGGAGGCTGACCGTCACCTCGTAAGGACCGCCCGGGCGCATACCGGAGATCACATAACGGCCTTCCGTGCTGGTGATGGAATAATACTGCGTTCCGGAAGGAACATGCACGGCGATAATCGTCGCACCAGGAATAGCTTCGCCTTTGGTGTCGGTGATACGACCGGCCATCGACGACGTGGTCACCTGTGCATAGGCGACCGTACCCGCAATCATCGTAATGAAAGCGAGCAGCATGCTTTTGAAAGCTTTTTTCATAAGGGGTTGATTGGATTATATATAATTGATGTACTCAATCGAAAAAGCCGGGGCAAAAGTAGTGTAAAATCTGATAGTATGCAATCGCACACGTAAGTTTTTTCGTTGTTTTTTTCACAATATTGCCTACCTTTGCAGCGCTTTGACATACGTGGACAGATTTGACTGCTTGCAACCACGTCTAAAAAATGCTAAAATGATGAAACAGAGTTATCTTTTCACCTCGGAGAGTGTATCCGAGGGCCATCCCGACAAAGTTGCCGACCAGATATCAGACGCCATCCTGGACGCCTACCTTACCCTTGACCCTGACGCACGCGTAGCCTGCGAAACCTTCTGCACGACCGATTGCGTGATGGTCGCCGGCGAGATCACCTCCACCGCCACGGGTCTGGACATCGAGCGCATTATCCGCGACACCATTCGCCGCATCGGCTACGACCGGCCCGAACTGGGCTTCGACGCCGACACTTGTGAGATCATCCTCCGCCTGCACGAGCAAAGCCCGGACATTTCCCGCGGCGTGTCCCGCTCCCCTGCCGACCAGTTTGACCAGGGCGCGGGCGACCAGGGGATGATGTTCGGCTACGCCTGCCGCGATACGGAGGAATATATGCCCCTGGCCGTCTCGTTGGCCCACCGGATGCTCCGGATCCTCTCCGACATCCGCCACAACGAGCCTTCCTTGATGCCCTACCTGCGTCCGGATGCCAAAACCCAGTTTACCGTGGACTTTTCTGCGCGACACAAACCCCTGCGGGTCAACACCATCGTTCTCAGCACCCAGCACGATGCTTTCAGCGACGATGATGCTTTCATGCAGGCGCGGATCGAGCGGGATGTGCGGGAGATCGTCCTTCCCCGCCTGATCGCTTCCCTGCCAGAACGCACCGCGGCTCTTTTCGACGAACGCTTCATCCTCCATGTCAACCCGACCGGCAAGTTTGTCATCGGCGGCCCCGCGGGCGACACCGGCCTGACCGGCCGCAAAATTATCGTGGATACCTATGGCGGCCGCGGAGCCCACGGCGGCGGCGCTTTCTCCGGCAAAGATCCTTCCAAGGTGGACCGCAGCGCCGCCTATGCTGCCCGCCATATCGCCAAGAATCTGGTCGCCGCCGGCGTCTGCGACGAATGCCTTGTCCAGCTTGCCTATGCCATCGGCGTGGCGGAGCCTGTCAGCGTCTTCGTGGACAGCTACCGCAAATATGATGAAAGAGGCGACGCCCTGATCGCCGCCAAGGTCCGTGAGATCTATGACCTGCGCCCCGCGGCCATCATCTCCCGTTTCGGCCTGAAGAACCCCATTTACACCCCCACCGCTTCCTACGGCCACTTCGGTAAGAAACCTTATACCCGCCCGATGAGGCTCTATCGCGACGGCGCTTGGGTCGACCGCGACGTGGAATTCTTCACTTGGGAGAAACTCGACAGCGTCCTCGTCCTCCGCGCCGCTTTCGGGCTATGATCTGCCTTTCCATTCTTAGATAATTGCTATCTTTGCCGCCGTTATGCCGAAAGCCAAGAGCAAAATACAGGTAACCAACCGAAGGGCCTCGTTCGACTACGAGTTCCTGGAGACCTATACGGCCGGGATCGTGCTGGTCGGTACGGAGATCAAGTCCATCCGTTCCGGCAAGGCCTCCCTGCAGGATGCCTATTGCTACTTTGACTTATCCGGGCAACTCTATGTCCGCGGCCTCAATATCGCCCAGTATTTCTGGGGTTCCTGGGGACAGCACGAACCGACGCGTGACCGCAAGCTTCTGTTGACGAAGCGGGAGCTCAAGCATTTGCACAATGCCTACAAGCAAAAAGGCCTGACCATCGTGGCCGTCAAACTCTTCGTTGCAGAGAATGGCTACGCCAAACTGATGATCGCCTTAGCCAAGGGTAAGAAAGAGTACGACAAACGCCAGTCCATCAAGGAAAAAGACATCCGCCGGGAGCTCGAGCGCGGATAATTTCCGACTTTTCCCTAAACACAATCGGCTCCTGGCCTCACTCCAGAACCGAAAAACAACTTTATCCGTGTGAAACTTTTTTACACGGTTATTTCTCGTGATCTTTGCCTTCAAACCTGACAGACTATGGATTCTTTCAGTACAATGGCCTATGATCGCCCCGTCGAGGGATACTGGCATGTCTATTCTGACGGGAAACGGGCGGATATCCCTTTCCTCACAGATGAAGATAAGATCTTTGCCCGCAACGCTGTGGCAATCTGTGCGTTCGCAACGGGAGTGACCGTCCTTGTCGTGACAGTGAACGATACTCACTTGCACTGTCTGGTGCATGCACAATCGGATCAAGCATTTCGGTTCAAGGATGCTTTGCGACTGCGACTGATCAGTTATTATAAAAAGGGAGGTCGGCCTGAATTATTGGGAAAAGGCCTTTTCTTGGCCTGTGATCCGGTTCAGACACTGACGAAGGTAAAACAGAAGTTTATGTATGTGTACCGGAACTGTTTGGACTTTTACCCCAGGCTTCCAGGAGATTATCCTTGGGGATCCGGCAATATTTTTTTTGCAAGGTCGGAACTGAAGGGTGGAAGAGTGTTAGCACAGTGGTCTGTCCGGCAGCAACGGGAAATCCTTCAGACCAAGGTCCGGCTTCCACAAGACTGGAGGATGACACTTAGGGGTGAATTGGACCCCGCGTCATTCATTGATTATTTGCAGGTTGAGAGACTGTTTGTCACGGTTCGGGCTTTCTTGGCCTTTCTGTATGTAAGGAAAGAAGACGAGGCGGCGATGAAGCAGGAGGTCAACCGCAACTATATGGAGCAGCGGGTTATGGAAGACATAAGGGCGAAAGGGAATAAGATGGCGCACAACATCTGCGGCCTGGGTTTGCCCAAAGCACCCTTTGAAATCAGGCTGAGGGTCGCCGGGAAGATGATTCGAGACAGGATCTGTGGAAAGTCTGAGACTTTGGCAAAGGCCCTGTATCTCCATAAGGAAGACCTGGACCGCCTTTTATGACGCAGAAAGGGTCAGCCACGATTTGTGCCCTATGGGTGAAAAAACGTGGCCGGACTGCCAGTGTTATCCGAGGGGTAGCCACGTTTATTAAACTAAACGCCACAAAGTGTGGCTTGCCTGTTCTACAATCGCCGGCAGAGAGCACGCTCAGACCTGGACCCAGTGGATATGGATGCCATCGCGCTCCATGCCGCGGAACCAGGTCATCTGGCGCTTGGCAAACTGGTGGATGGCGTTGGAGAGGAGAGCGAACATTTCGTCCCAAGTCAGGATCCCGAGCACATATTGCGTAACGAACTTGTATTCAAGTCCGTAGTAGATCAGATCTTCGGCCGGAATCCCGGATGACAGCAGACCTTTTACCTCTTCGACCAGGCCGTGCTCCAGCCTTTCCCGAAGGCGTTGATCGATCCGCTCGTTGCGGACTTCGCGAGAAACCAGTGTGCCGATAAAGAAGGTACGTGACGGGAGCAGTGACGGATCAACCGTAGGTTGGTCCTTGCCGAAATCGTAGCCACGGGCGGCTGCTTCGATGTAGAGACCGGTACCACCGCAGAGGAGCGGAATGGCGCCACGCTGACGGATGTCGGCGTAAACACGGGCGAAGTCTTGCTGATAGCGATAGACGTTGTACTTGCTCCCGGCAGGGGCGATGTCGATCAAGTGGACCGGGATCTCTCCGTATTCTTCTTTGTCCTTCCCGCTTCCAATGTCCATTCCGACATAAACTTGGCGGGAGTCGGCGGAGATAATCTCCACATGCTTGAGTTCCCGGGCGAGGGCGACAGCGTAGCGGGTCTTGCCGGAGGCGGTGGGACCCAGGACACAGATCATTTCGGTCTCCCCCGAAAGGCAGGAGTCCCGCAGTGCCGGCACATCGATCTCTTCCGGCTCCGGCAGTTCCACCGGCATGGTCATCTTGATATGTGGCATCGTGGCTTCTAAATATGATCCGGCGGCGTAGCGAAATGCCGAGGGCCTTCGATGCTGCGCCAGTAGGCGGGGTCGAATTCGGTTTCGGCGGGGTGTCTGAGGGGGCCTTCGTGGTCGAGGGTGAAGGCGAGGTAGCAGATCTTGTAGCCTTGTGCGCGGAACATCCGTTCATAGAAGGTCTGCACTTCGTACAGCGCTGCCATATCTGCCGAGGGCAGCGGTGTTGCATCGGGAGCAGAAGAGAACCCTTCGGGGAATGCTCCCGCTGCAACACCACTGCCCCCGGCCGGGACGTCAGCCGGCGACTTCAGGGTGATACCACCCTGCACCAAGCCGGCGTCGAACAGATCCCCGGGCTCCGTGCCATACAAGTCCGACGTCGCCGCCAAAACCCGCAAGCCATTACTCCGGGCAACCGCCAACGAATACTCGTACAAGAAGCGGCTGTCCGTTTTCAGGTGAACGATCCCTCCCGACCGCAGGAACTTCCGGTACCGCTCCAGGAAGACCGGCGACGTCAAGCGGCTGTTCTCGCTCTTCAACTGCGGATCCGAAAAAGTCAGCCAGATCTCAGACACCTCTTCCGGTGCAAAAAAAGCCCCGATGAACTCGATCCGCGTCCGCAAGAAAGCCACATTGCCCAACTCATGCTCATGGGCGTACTTCGCTCCCTTCCACAAACGGGCGCCCTTGATATCCACGCCGATATAGTTGCGCTCCGGCCGCCGCTGTGAAAGATCGATCGTGTACTCCCCTTTCCCGCAGCCCAACTCCAGGACGATCGGACGCGCCGCGTCAAACATCGTCTCGTTCCAATGTCCCTTGACAGCATGGTCGCGCAAGGAGAAAAAACCGTCCGCCAGCAATTCCTCGGCGGAAGGCTGGAGCAAGCAGGAGAAAGTCTCGTTCTCCGCGAATTTCCTCAACTTATCGTGTCCCATCCGGATAGATTGTCGTACAGATCAAGCCCATTCCCTTCAATCCCTCGGCGCGCGCCCGCACCGATAGTGTCCAGACCCCGTACTCCACCGGCTGCAATCCCGTCCGATAAGGTACGACCAGACCCGCCGAGGCGTCATAGAACAACGATTCGCTATAGCGCTCCCCCGACGGTGACGTCAGATACACCCGGATCGGGAAACCGGGTGGCGAAAGACGCGACTCCATCCGCGTATAGAAAGACAGATCGTACACCCCCAGCGAATCGCTCATATCTACCTGGAAATCAAACTGTCCACTCCCGTCATCGAACACGAACTGCTCGACGCTCTCCGGGCGCGAACAAGCTACTGCCTCGAAAAGCAGCGCCAGTATCCAGCAGATATGTCGAAAGCTATGAGGCATCCCCGTCAGTCTCTTTTGACTTGGGGCGGTTGCCACCCCGACCTTTGTTGCGTCCGCCGCGGCTCTTTCCGCCTTTCTTGCGCGGCTTGTCGAAACGCGTGATGCTGTCGTCTCCCACGGCGCTGATGAAGTCCGGCGATGTAAGCTCCGGCTCGCTCTTGAGCGACATGGGTTTGAGTCCATTGCGGTTCATCTTGATCACTTCCTGCACTTCAGCGGCCGTCAGCGCATACAGATCCGACATGGACCCCTTTTCATAGGAGAAGAACAGCATGCCCCGCAGGACATCGGTCTTGACCAGGTAGGCCAGCCCATCCTCAAACTCCAGCGGCTCGGACACCCGCGGAATGCGGGACTGTGCATCCTGGTAGGTCGCTACTTCGTAGTTGAGACAACACTTGAGCTTACCGCACTGGCCCGCCAGTTTCTGCGGGTTGAGGGACAGGTCCTGCACCCGTGCAGCGCCCGTCGTAATCGACTGAAAATTCGTAATATAGTTGGCGCAGCAAAGTTCCCGCCCACAGACACCCAAACCGCCGATCAAGCCCGCTTCCTGGCGGGCGCCGATCTGCTTCATCTCGATCCGGATCCGGAACTCTTCCGCAAAAACCTTGATCAACTGGCGGAAATCTACACGCCCGTCGGCAATGTAGTAAAAGATAGCCTTGGTCCCGTCTCCCTGGAACTCTACATCCCCGATCTTCATCTCCAGCCCCATCTCCGTGGCGATACGGCGTGCCTTGATCATGGTCTCATGTTCCCGGGCGATCGCCTCCTGCCATTTGGCTATATCGAAGGAACGAGCCTTGCGATAGATCTTCTTGAACTCGGTCGTCAGCGGATCCACGCCCTTGCACTTCATCTGCCGGGCTACCATGGCTCCTTCCAGCGTCACGATCCCCAGATCGTGTCCGGTCATAGCCTCGACCACCACCAGGTCCCCCTGCTTGACACTTTGGCCGGAAGCATTGACATAGAAGCCTTTGCGGGTATTCTTGAAGCGCACTTCATACAAATCCTTGTAACGCTCCTGCGGCACGCCTTTGAGGTAGTCGAAATCCCGCAGCTTGCAGCAGCCACGCCGATAGGTGCATTGCTGCTCCCCCGTCGCGACATCCGTGGTCACGGTACAGCCGCGGAAGCAGTCGTATTGTATGGATTCTTTTTCCGTATTCATAGCATGAACATTTTATTGACAAGGTCGCAAAGCACGATCTTGCCGTTGACATTGCGGTCGATCAACATCGCACTGCGGTCCAAAAAGGGCAGCACGGAGCGCACGTATGAGCGCTTCAGTCCTCCGGCGAAACGACGGATCTGAGCCAGCTCTTCCTCCGGGGCCTGAACCATCGCATCCAGCCCTTGCTGGCACAGGAACACCTGGCGCAAGGTCCCGGAAGCATGGCGCAGGAAAGACTTGATCCGCTCGCGGGACGGCAGCGCAGCGATGGCTTCCCCCGCCTCCAGGGCCGCGGAAAGATCGCGCGCCAGCACAGCTGAAAGCAAGGTCGTCAGCAACTCCCGTTCCTCCGATTCCTCGGCCCCGACAGTCGCATCCGGGCGCCGTACCGGCACCAGACGGATGTGCTGACAACGCGAGGCGATCGTCGGCAACACCTTCTCAGGCGCATGCGTGACCAGCAGGAACAAGGTTTGCTCCGGCGGCTCCTCGATCGACTTGAGCAGCCGGTTGGCGGCATCGGCATTCATCTTCTCCGGCAGGTACACGACCACGGCGCGCCAGCCGCCTTCCAACGAATGGAAGGACAGACGACCCAGGATCTCCCGGGCCTCGGCCACGGAAATCAAGGACGACTTGCCCTCAATACCCAGGGCTTCATTCAGCTCCTGTTCCGTGAAATAGGGATTGCCCAGCACCAGCTCCCGCCACTGCTTGACATACGACAGAGCTGTGGGCTTGGCACTCGACGGGATGATCGAGCCCCCGGTCACCGGATAGACGAAATGGATATCCGGATGGATCATCTTGGAGATTTTGTTGCAAGAAGGGCACTCTCCGCAGGAATCTGCCCCATGACGGTCGCGGCACCACAGGTACTGCAGGAAAGCCACGCACATCGGGACCGCCCCGCAGCCATCATCCTCATGGAACAAGATCGCATGCGGGATCTTGCCGGAATCCACCATCCCGGCCAGCGCGCGTTTTACGCCTTCATTGCCCTGTATCTGCGCAAATCTCATACTTCTCTCTCTCCGATAAAAGACGCCAAGTCCGAAAGCAGCTGCACCGACTCCCCGGCCGGGAAAGCCTGGAGCGCTTCCCGTGCCTTGGCGATGTATTCGTCCAGCACAAACTCCGCATAAGCAATCCCTTCTTTTTCAAAGACAAAGGCCCGGATCCGGTCATAATACTCCGGATGCGTATCGATCTGGCATACCATCTGACGGACCAGCCGGTTGCGCTCGTCATCGACCCGCTGCAAAGCGCCGATCAGCGGGAGGGTAATCTTTTTCTCTTTCAAATCCACGCCGGTAGGTTTGCCCAACCGGTCCGTTGCCGTATAGTCCAGGATATCATCCTTGATCTGGAAGGCGATCCCGATCCGTATCCCGAACTCGCGGGCTGCATTCATCAGGGTCTGGGGAGCATCCACGGACAAAGCACCCGACACACAAGCCGCCTCAAACAACGAAGCCGTCTTGGAATAGATGATCCGGAAATAATCATCCCGGGAAGTATCTCCCTGCACGGCTTTCTGCAGCTGCAGCATCTCTCCTTCTGCCAGATCGGTCAGCGTCTTGGAGAAAATCCGGGTAAACTCGTCACTGTGCGGGCCGGTCGCCAGGATCAGTTCCATGGACTTGACCAGCCAGTAATCTCCCAGCAGGACAGAGGCATGGCTGCCCAGGATCGAAGCGGTCGTCGGAACGCCACGGCGCTCGTTGCTGTCGTCCGCCACATCATCATGGAGCAAAGTCGCATTATGCAGCAGTTCGGACGCAGCGGCCACTTTGTGGCTGGCTTCGTTGACAGGGCCTCCGCAAGCCTGGGCCAGGAGCAGGGACAGCGCGGGGCGGAGCATCTTCCCATTGTGCGAGAGGATGTTCTCGTTGGCCCGGTTCAGCAGCGAAATGTCGCTCCGGAGCGCCTCGGTCATCAAGTCGCCCATCGCGGTCCAGTCCGATCCCAGGAACTGTATGTACCTCTGTCTGATATCCATCTACAAAAGGGCTTCGAAAGCCGCTACCGTATCTACGAAATAAGCCATGTCCCGGGTCTGCCGGTCCAGCATGCCCTTCTCCACATAAAAGTCCAGCAACTCCCGGAGTTTGTCATAAAAGCCATCCACATTGACGGCGATGACTTTGCCGTGGAATTTGCCAAGCTTCGCCAGGGTCAGCGTCTCAAAATACTCGTCGAGCGTACCGATCCCTCCGGGAAGGGCCACCACGACTGTCGCATCTTCGCGCAAGCGTTCTTTCCGCTCCGACATCGTATCCGTCCAGATCAACTCATCCAATGACGGATGGGCGACTTCGGCCATAAAACGCGGAAGGACGCCCAAAGTCTGGGCGCCACATTCCCGAGCTGTATCGACCACTACTTTCATGGTGCCTTTCGTCGTCCCTCCGGACGAGATGGCGTATCCACGCAAACAAGCTGCACGGACATATTCCCGGGCAGCCTGGTTGTATTTGGGATCGATGTCGAAGCTCGCCGAGCAGAAAAAAACGGCAACTTTCCCCTTCATCGGCTAGAAGAAGATCCCGGCGGTAAACACGAGGCCACTGAAACTTTTCGCCTTGATCAGTTCAGAGACTTCGCTCCACTGGTTCGCCTGCTCGAAGTTCCAATAGTACTTGAAGGACAACTGGATCCGATTGTAAACATCGACACCGGCACCGATCCCGAGGCCATATTCGACCCGGGACTTCATGTTGGCGAGATCAATCTTGGCCTTCTGGGTATTGATCACCTGGCTGCCCGTGACGGCGTAGCCGACAAACGGCTCGGCGAACACATAGGGACGCAGCATGACAAGATCCAGGCCCCATTGCACCTGGACCGGCAGTTCCACGTAGCCGAACTTGGCTTTGGTCTTCACCTCTTCCCAGTTGGTGCCTTTGACGTTGTAGATCAACTCCGGCTGAAGTGCGAATCCGGCATACAAAGGGATATTGTAAGCCACACCGGCATGCAGTCCGGCATAGGACTTCATATCGATATCCTTAAACTTCATCTGAGAGGATGTGATGCCTCCGATAATGCCGAATCCTTCGGCAAAAGCTCCGACGGAAATCAACAGCGCAAGGGCTGCGACGACAAACTTTTTCATGGCTTTAAGCAATCGCGTTAATGATCGAAACGATCTCGTCTTTGGAGACGACACCGACACGCTTATCGACGACTTCGCCGTTCTTGAAGAAAAGGAGGGTGGGGATGCTCATGATGCGATATTGCATCGCGATCTCGTCGGCGTCATCGACGTTGCACTTGGCAACGGTGATCCGGTCTGCATATTCTTCGGCGATTTCATCAACGGTGGGGGAAAGGATGCGGCAAGGGCCGCACCAGGTAGCCCAGAAGTCAACCATCAGAGGCTTATCGCTCGCCAGGAGCTCTGCAAAATTGGTATTGGTAACTACGTTAGCCATAACTTGAATCGATTTGATAACTTACAAATATAGCAAAATCAATATTTATTTTCAATATCCCAGACGAAGGCGCGCAGGCCAAGGTCAGGGGATGCCTGATCGGTGGATTGAAGGTCCGCCATGATGGGAGCGACCCGCTCATCCTCCACCATCGTGAGGATGGCTATGTTTTGGACAGGCCAGGCATGCGAGCCATAATGGGGTTCTCCGTCCACGCCGCCGCGGCCAAGGATATCGTTCCAGCGGGTGAAGCCCCGTTGTCCGTGTTTCTCCAACAAGACGACGATTTCGTCGTTGTATGCCTGGTTAAAGGCTATGAATATCGCTTTCATCGTGCATTCGTTTTAGCAAGTTTCTTGGCCGCCCGCCGCTCCTGCCGCGTCGTGAAGACGCAATACACCGTCGGGATCAGCACCAGCGTCACCAGCGTGGAGATCGACAGGCCCCACACCACCGTCATTCCCAAACCGCGCCAGAGTTCCGAGCCTTCACCCGTACCCAGCGCCATCGGAAGCATACCCAGGACCGTCGTCAGCGTCGTCATCAAGATCGGACGCAGACGGCTGCGGGCCGCCGTGACCGATGCCTCGACGATGCCCATTCCCCGCTCCCGGCACAGGATCGTATAGTCGATCAGCACGATACCGTTCTTCACCACGATACCCAGCAGGATGATGATACCCACCATCGCCATAATGCCCAGGGCCGTACCCGTGGCCCGCAAGCCCATCAGCACACCCACGATGGCAAAGGGCACCGAGAACATGATCACGAACGGCGCCATAAAGGACTCGAACTGGGAGGCCATCACCATATAGACCAGGATAATGATCAAGATGATCAGGACGATCAGGTCGCCGAACATCTCTTGCTGGTCTTCATAGTCACCGGCAATGATCACAGACAGTTCCGACGGGATATCGGAGGAGTCGATAATCCGCTGGGTTGCCTGCACTGCATCACTGAGGGCCTTGCCTCGCGCAACGATACCGGTCACTGTAATCATACGTTCGCGGTCCTTGCGTTCGATGGTCGGCGGTACCCGGGTTTCGACGATCGTGCCCAGTTCCTTCATGCGGATGGGCTGGCCCATCGCGTTGTACAGGATGATGTTTTCGATATCCTCGACGCTCGTGCGGAACTCCGGCGCATAACGGACCCGGATGTTGTACTCTTCGCCCTCTTCCCGGTAAAAGGAAGTCACCGAACCGCTCATTGCCGCGCTGAAGGCCGCTCCTGCCGTGCTGGAATTCAAGCCGTTGAGCGCCAACTTGGTACGGTCGAAATCGATCTGGAACTCGGGCGTATATTGGTCGCGGCTGATGATCACCTGCGCATAGGAAGGATCTTCAAACATTTTTGCACGAAGATCTTGGGCCACGCGGTCGGTTGCCTCGAAATCGTAGCCATAGACTTCCACGGCCACGCGGGACATGCCGCCCATTCCCATACCGCCTTCCGAGACATTGGCCTTGCGGATTTCGGGGAAGTCGGCCAAGATCCCGCGCAGCACATCCGCCAGTTCGGCGGTACTGCGCTTTCGGTTCTCCATGCTGCCGACGTTGATGTTCATCGACAGGACATGGGTGCCGTTGTTTTGCATGCTGGCGAAGGTGTTGTCAGAGTCGGCCTGGCCGAAAGTGTAGCTCATACGCACGATCTCCGGCATCGCGGCCGTGATGCGGTCATAGAGCCGCTCCGCCACATCCGCCGTCACGGATTGGGCCGTGCCGACAGGAAGTTCGATGGAGACTTGCAAGCGTCCGTTATCGCTATACGGGAAGAACTCCGTCTTGAGGCCCGGCGCCAAGGTCAGCACGGTCACCAGGAAGATGGCCAGCGCCCCCAGGATCACGGCTGCCCGGTGGGCTGTCGCCCAGCCGATCAGCTTCGCATATCCGTGGGCAATGGCATCCAGTGCCTTGTTGACCGGCCCGAAGATCGCGTTGTGGAGCTTGCCGGTCTTAGGGCCGGCTTTCAGCATCCGGGAGCAAAGCATCGGGACCAGGGTCAAGGCTGCCGTTGTGGAGACGATCATGATGATGCTGACGATCCAACCCAGCTGGCGGAACATCAGTCCGGCCATGCCGTTGACCAAGGTCAAAGGAAGGAATACGCAGAGCATCGTCAGCGTGGAAGCGATGACAGAGATACCGACTTCACCCGTTGCGTGAACAGCCGCCTCCTTGGGCTTCTCACCCCGTTCCAAATGGGTAGAAACGTTCTCCAAGACGACGATGGCGTCGTCCACGACCATGCCGATCGCGATCGAAAGTGCCGACATCGAGATGATATTGAGCGTATTGCCCGTGGCAAACAGATAGACCAGCGAAGCCAGCAGGGCGATCGGGATCGACAGGACGATGATGAAGGTCGCCCGCCAGCGTCCGAGGAAAAGGAATACCACCAGCATGACCACCAGGAAGGTGATCAAGATGGTTTCCTTAAGGGTGTTGATCGTGTTGATGATATTGTCCGAAGAGTCCACGACCGTGACGATGTCGATATCGGACGGAAGGGTCGGCTTGATCTTTTCGAGCTGCTTCTTGATGCCCCGGATGACATTGACCGTATTGGCGCCGCTCTGCTTCTGGATCACAATGTTGGCAGAACGGATGCCGTTGGTATAGGTCTCCTGCTCTTTCTCTTCCTTTCCATCCCGCACCGTCGCCACATCCCGCAGGTACACTGTCCGGCCGTTCGAAGCCCCGACCACGATGTCCAAGAGCTCGGAAGGATCTTTGAACTCCTTCTGGATCCGGAGATTGTAGGTGTCCGAGCCGATGTCAATGTTACCGGACGGAAGGTTGCGGTTCTCTGCGGCGATGATCTGGGATATCGTGCTGATACTCAGTCCGTAAGCCTGCAGTTTATTGGGATCGCAATAGACTTGGATCTCGCGGGTCGGAGCGCCGTTGACACCTACCGTACCCACTCCCGTCACACGGGCCAGCGGCGTGACGACCTTATCGTCCAGGATCTTATCCAGTCCCGGGAGGGACTCGTCGGCAGTCGCAGACAGGATCATGATCGGCATGTCATCGGCGCTGAACTTGAAAATGACCGGGACGGAAGCCCCGTCGGGCAGCAAGGAATTGACCATATCCAGTTTGTCCCGGACATTGTTGGTCGCTTCCTCAATGTCGATGCCGTACTCAAATTCAAGCGTAAGGATGCTGATATTTTCTCTCGACCGGGATGTCAACCGCTTCAGGTCAGCGACACCGTTGAGCGAGTTCTCCAACGTTTTGGTCAGGTTCTGCTCAATGTCGGCGGCGCTCGCCCCCTGATAGGACGACATCACCATGATGACGTTGGCGTCGAACTCCGGGAACTGGGCGATGCTGGTCTTCGACAGAGAGAAGATGCCGAAGATCATGAAGGCAATGAAGATCAACGCCGTCGTGACCGGATGGTTCACCGCACTTCTATAGATGCTCATAGACGGTCCTCCGGATTAGAAAGTCACCTTGGACCCGTTTCGCAGGGCGGAATGACCCTTGACCACGACACGTTCACCTTCGCTCAGACCCGCCAGGATCTCATACTCGCTGCCGATGTGACGGCCGGGAGTGACGGGGACGATGTCCACCGTGTTGTCCGGACCCACGACAAAGACAGTCCTGACGCCGGAACCCTGCTGTTTCTGGACGGCAGCATCCGGCACCACAATGCTGTGATTGACCTCGAAGGTCACTTTCACGCGGGCGTACATGCCCGGGCGAAGCACCCGGTCGGAATTCGTAACCAGCACCTCCGCGTTGACGGTATGGGAAGCGGGATCGATCGTCGGATAGATCCGGTTGACCTTCCCGGTGAACTCGCGGCCCGGCAGCGCATCGACAGTCAGCGTGACCTGATCCCCGCGATGCAACTTGGTATAATCGGACTCGGAGATGCCGACCAGGAGCTTGACCGGCGTGATCTGCTGGACCACATAGATCGGAGACGCCATCGCATACATATCCCCCCGATCATAGCCGCGCGCCGTGATGACACCGGAGATGGGAGAACGCAGGATCGTATTCTCAATCAAATTATTGTATTGGGACTTGCTTACTTTGTAGGCCAGCTCCACGGCTTCGAAATCGGACTGGGACACGCCGCCTTCCTCAAAGAGGCTGCGCAGCCGGCTCAGTTCGGTCGAATCATTGATCAGCTTGAGCCTGGCCTGGTCCAAGTTCATCGCATCCATTTCGGCCAGAACCTGTCCGGCGCGGACGAAATCCCCTACTTCAACGTTGATTTTTTTGATGCGGCCGCCGCTCTGGGGTACAATATTGTTAATGGCATAGGGCTGGACCGTAGAGGAAAAGACTTCGTCGTGGGGCACATCGCGGTACGCGGCGAGTGTCGTTTCGACCTTGACCGGGGCGTCCGGATCCGGCATGCCGGGGATAGCGGCCTTTTGCGTAGTCTTGGAGCCCCCTTTCCCGGCGCAACCGCTGACCGTCACGGCCATCGCAAGCAGTACTGTAAGTTGGAAGATGCGTTTCATATCTGTGTTTTCTTTTTATTCTTCAATGAAATCCTGGCCCAGCGTCTCCTCTAGCTGCGCCTTGGCGACGACAAAGTCGTAAATGGCCTGGGATACGCCGAGCTGGGCCTGGGTCAGGGAAAGCTGGGCGCTGTTCAGATCCGTGATCGTACTGCGACCGACCTGGTAGGATTTAGCCGCGATATCATAAGCTTTGCGAGCCGTCTCCTCCGCCACCTGGGCGGCTTGGAAACTTTTCATCTTGGTCTCCATCTGGCTGAGATACTGGCGGATGGCAATCTTGAGCTGGCGCTCAGTGTCGGCAAGTTGAAGTTGCAGTTCGTCGCGCTGGACCTGGACCTGCTTTACCGCATGGTAGCGGCGGCCGCCGGCGAAGATCGGGATCTGGAGACTCAGCCCGACGTAAGAATAAGGCGACCAGCGATACTCGCTGAAATTGAAGTCGTTGGTCATCGCATTGAGGCTGTAGTTGAAGGCCAGAGCCAGGCTCGGCAGGGAAGCATACTGCTGGAGTTTCACCGCATTGGCCAATTCCTCTGCCTGGATGCCCAGCTGCCGGAGCGTGGAGTTATTCTCAAGGCCCACGTCGTCGTGGGAATGGATATCATAAAACATCTGGTCTGACCAGTCTTTCAACGATCCGGCGACGTCGATGTCTTCGTCCAGATTCATCCCGAGGACGGCTTTCAATTGCCATAGGGCCAGCGCCACGGAATTGGCCGACTCATAGACCTGGGGGATCGCGTTCTGGACCGTAGCCTTGGCCCGGTTGTAATCGAGCTCGGAGGCCTTCTGGACCTGGAAACGACGTTCGGTCTGCGTGAAACTCTCCAAGGCATTGTCATACACTTCTTGATAGACCTGCAAGGCCTCCTTGGCAAGCAAGACCGAGTAGAAAGCCCGCTTGACTTGGGTCACCATGCTGAGCCGCGAAGCGCGCGCCTTTTCGACGGCGAGTTCGACATCCTGCCCGGCGATCTGGAGATTCTTCCAGACCTGGGCATTGATCAAAGGCATCGAAGCGGAAACGCCTGTCATGAAGGTATTCCAGCGGCCGACTTCAAACCCGTCATTGGACGAACGTTTTTTGCCGCCGGGAGCAGCCGCTTCAGCCGCCGCCGTCTGTTCCTCCCCGCCGGGAGCCAACCCTGACAAGGCGCCCATGTCAAAGTCCATGTACATCACCTGCTTCTTGATCGTGCGCTGATACGAGGCCGAACCGTCGATCTGCGGAAACAAGGAGGCGTAGCTCCCTTTCTGGGCATATTTGGCGCGCTCGATTTCCCGGTCCGCCACTTTGACGGACACGTTCTCGCTCAAGGCGATCTTGAGCGCATCCTGCAGGGTCAGTACAAGGGGTTGATCTTCTTCGGCAGAGCCCGCCCGGACCAGCATCCGGTCTGTTTTATCGACCAGTTTATTGGACCCGGCCGGATCCACCGATTCTTTGGTTTTGTATTGGGCATCCATCGCCTGTGGGACCAACAATAAAATCGACGCGGCGATCGGGACAAATCTCTTCATAAACAGTTACTAACCAACAAATTATCTACATTCAGACACAATCTGTGCCGCGCCTTTCGGACGCGGCACAGGAATGCTGCAAAGATTAAGCCATTTCACTATCCCCGCAGGCTTTTGGCATAATGGGTCGGAGCCTGTTTCTTGGGGGTCGTCTCCGGATGGATCGCCCGGGCTGGCGTCTTGCTCACGAAAGAGTAGATCAGCAATGCAATACCGGCGATCACAAAGGGGATCGATAGAAGCTGGCCCATATTGAGCGCCATTCCCTCCTCAAAGCCCACCTGCGGTTCCTTGATAAACTCGATCAAGAAGCGCATTCCGAAGCAACCAACCAGGAAAAGACCGAAGAAAAAGCCCCGGTGGACCTTGTTCAGTTTCTTCCAATAGATCCACACCATCACCAGACCCAGGATCAGGTAGCTCAGCGCTTCATAGAGCTGGGTGGGATGCTTGGGTTCCGTCTCCCCTCGCAGGTCGAAGAAGAAGCCCCAGGGCAGCGAGGTCACGTCGCCGTAGATCTCCGAATTGAACAGATTGCCCAGCCGGATGAAGCAACCCGCAAACGCCACGGCGATGCAGAGATGATCCATGATCCAGAGATAGTCGAAATCATGCTTCTTGCCATAATGATGGGCAAACCACCACATCGCCAACAGCAGTGCAATCGCGCCGCCGTGGCTGGCCAGGCCCCCTTTCCATGGCATGAAGATCTCCCAGAACCCCTGCCAGCTGCCAAAGTAATAATCCGGCTGATAAAAGCAGCAGTGCCCCAGGCGCGCACCGACGATGGTTGCGCCCAGCAGGGTGTACAGCAGCGGATCCAGCAGTTTCTCGGGGATTCCTTCCCGCTTGAAGAACCACTTGAAGATATACCAGCCCAAGATAAACCCCGCCACAAAAAGCAGGGAATACCAGCGGACCTCCAAGCTGCCGATATGGAAAAGCACGGGATCGACGTGCCAATGGACAAAGAGCAGATTCATGGCTGTCGTTTACTCGCGAATCGCAGCGATACCGGGCAGTTCCTTGCCTTCGATCGCCTCCAGCATGGCGCCGCCGCCGGTGGAGACATAGCTCACCTTCTTTGCGAAGCCCATCTTGGTCACGGCCGCGACGGAGTCGCCGCCACCCACAAGGGTATAAGCGCCCTTTTCAGTCACCTCGGCCAGATCCTTCGCGACGGTCAGCGTACCGTTCGCGAACTTATCGATCTCAAACACGCCGACAGGACCGTTCCAAAGGATGGTCTTGGAAGCATCGAGGATGCTCTTCCAGCCCTTGAGCGTCTCGGGACCGGCATCCACGCCCTCCCAGTCGGCCGGAATCGCGGTCGAAGGGAAGACTTTGGTCTTAGCCTCGTTGGAGAACTCCTGGGTGCAGACGGCATCGCAAGCGATGCTGACGTTGACGCCCTTCTCCTTCGCCGCTTCCAGGATCGCCAGCGCATCGGGCATCAGTTCATCCTCATGCAGGGACAGACCGATCTGACCGCCCTGGGCCTTGATGAAGGTATAACCCATACCACCGCCGATGATAAGATTGTCTACCTTGCCGACCAGGTTCTTGAGAACCGCCAGCTTGGAAGAAACCTTGGAGCCGCCGATGATAGCGGTCAGCGGACGCTGGGCGTTTTTCAGGACATTGTCGATAGCCTTGATCTCGCCTTCCATCAGGTAGCCGAACATCTTGTCGTTCGGGAAATATTTCGCGATGAGCGCGGTCGAAGCGTGGGCGCGGTGAGCCGTGCCGAACGCGTCGTTGATATAGCAATCCGCATAGGAAGCCAGTTTGGCGGTGAACGCCTTCTGGCTCTCCTTCACGGCTGCCTTGGCCGCCTTCTTCTCCTCTTCGGAAGCGTCCTCCGCCAGGCCGCGGGGCTTGCCTTCCTCCTCCGCATAGAAGCGCAGGTTCTCCAGCAAGAGCGCCTCACCCGGTTTCAGGGCCGCCGCCTGCTCGTCCGCCTTCTGGCAATCCGGAGCGAACTGGACTTTCACGCCGAGTTTCTCGGATACGTGGTCCACGATGTGCTTGAGAGAGAACTTCTGATCCACCCCCTTCGGACGTCCGAGGTGGGACATGATGATCAGGGAACCACCCTTCTCCAGCACCTTCTTCAAGGTAGGAATCGCGGCACGGATGCGGGTATCGTCGGTAATCTCGAAGTTTTCGTTGAGCGGGACGTTGAAATCCACGCGGACGATCGCCTTCTTGCCGGCGAAATCGTAAGAATCAATGTACTGTTGCATAAAGTATTCTGTTGTTTACACTATTTTTCACGTAGCCTACAAAATTACGAACTTCTTACACTATCTCAAAAAATATTTAACTTTGCGGCAGAAAAGCAGAAAAACCATGGCTGTACAACAACTGACTGTCACTACCTATATGGCGGACGTGCGCAACCTGCTGCGTCCGGTCGCTTTCATGGAGATTGCGCAGGAGATCGCTACCATCGGGGCGAAGCAGCTCCGGTTTGACGATTCTGTCACCTTGGCGGCCGGGAATGCGGTCTGGGTTCTCGCCCGGATGCATGTGCGCTTCGAACGTATGCCCGAACGTTACCAGCCTTTTACCCTGGAGACCTGGCACAAAGGGATCAATTCTATCTTCTTCCTCCGTGACTACGAGATCCGGGACGAGGCAGGCGAAGTCATGGTCAGTTCCACCAGTTCCTGGGTCGTCATGGAGATAGATCAGCGCAGGATGCTGCGGCCCGACACCCTGGCCGATGTCATCCCTCCGCAGGCGGAGCGGGAAGGGCACGCGATCGAGACCCCTGCCGGCAAGATCGTCATCCCCCGTGCACTCCCCGTCGGGAAAGTGGCCGACCATGTGGTCAAGTACTCCGATGTGGACTCCAACTGCCATGTCAACAACACCCGTTATACTGCCTGGGCAATGGACTGCCTCCCCGACGAACTGACTTTCGAACATACCCTCCGCGAGATCGAGATCAACTTCAACCGCGAAGCCCGTCCCGGTGAGACGGTCGAGCTCTATCACGCCTGCGACGGTCTTACCCACTATGTTGAAGGCCGGATCGGAGACAACCAGGTTTTCATCTGCAAACTCAGTTTCTAAGCCATGACCATCGAGTATCCCGGCGATTATTGGAAAGACTACGAGTTGCTGGACAGCGGCGACGGCGAAAAGCTCGAACGCTTCGGCAACTATGTCCTGGCCCGCCCGGAGCCCAAGGCTCTCTGGGCCAAAACAATGGGCGCCTCCGAGTGGGGCCGCCTGACCCATACCCGATTCAAGCCCGGCGCCGGATTTGCCAAAGCCGGCAAGGAAGACAGCGGCACCTGGGAGCGCCTCCAGAAAATGGATGACCAGTGGTATATCCGCTACAAAGGGGCGCAGGAAGGCCTGGCTTTCACCCTTCGCCTCGGCTTGACCTCTTTCAAGCATGTGGGCGTTTTCCCCGAACAGGCGGCCAACTGGGAATACATCTACCGGGAGACCTCTTCCCTGGTCGCCCAAGCCAAGGCCTCCGGGGCCCCGCGGCCGCGGGTATTGAACCTTTTCGCCTATACGGGCGCCGCTTCCCTGGCTGCCCGGGCCGCAGGCGCCGATGTGACCCACCTCGATTCTGTGCGCCAGGTCGTCACCTGGGCCAACGGCAACATGGAGCGCAGCGGACTGCGGGACATCCGCTGGGTGGTCGAGGATGCGATGAAGTTTGCACGCCGGGAAGCCAAACGAGGCAACCGCTATCAAGGCATCATCCTGGACCCGCCCGCCTACGGCCACGGCCCCGACGGGGAGAAATGGAAGCTTGACGAATGCCTCTTCGAGATGTTGCGTACCGTCTCGCAGATCCTCGAGCCCACGGACAGTTTCCTGGTCCTCAACCTCTATTCCAACGGCTACTCTCCCCTGCTGGGTGAGACCCCGGTCCGGGAGGCGTTCCGCCTGGATGGCTACGGACAAGT
>JAEEGL015939785.1_pt1 | contig 32180 bp, 24 predicted proteins | sample 9134231 | NCBI WGS metagenome assembly JAEEGL01 (sample SAMN16246548, study PRJNA631951) | gut metagenome | biome: gut microbiome; feature: rumen; material: fiber-attached | host: Bos | place: Iran: Karaj | collected 2018-10 | reverse complement strand
TGGAAAGGGTGAGGTCGCCGCTCTTGGGGTGTGAGAACGAGGTGGAGTTGAAGTCGAGCTTCATGTTGTTCTCCTTGGCCCAGTCAATCCAGCTCTGGAAGTGCTCCACGCCGCACTGGTCGCGGTCGACAAACTTGCCGCCGAAGTCGCCATAGATCTCGTGGAGGTTCAGACGGTGGTTGCCGCCGAGGAGGGTCTTCACGAACTCGATATCCTGGCGCACCTCGTCGATGGTGCGAGCACGGCCGGGATAGTTACCGGTGGTCTGGATGCCACCCGAGAGAGCCTCGTTGCGCTCGAAGCCGACAACGTCGTCGGTCTGCCAGCAATGCAGTGAGAGCTGCTGCTTCTGAAGCTGGTTAAGTACTGCGTCGGTGTCGACGCCAATGGCTGCGTAGCGCTCTTTTGCTACGGCGTAAGCCTGTTCAATAAGATTTGCTTTCATAACTTTAACTATGTATTTAACTAAGTTGTATTATTCCAAAGAACCTTAAATTTTCACAAATCGGACACAAAATCTTTTTGACTCCTAACATATTCATAATTACCAGTAACATAGTCGTAGATGTAACGCTCCGATACGAGTCGTTTGGGATTTCCGAAGTTGATAAGAAGACCGGCGTATGCATCAGTCATGCGCAGATAGTTGAATAATTGTCCTCGATGGTCAGCATTTATTTCTGAAACGGCTTTAAGTTCAACTATCAAGTCACCGTAGCAAACGAAGTCTGCTATGTATTTCTTTTTCAGTTCATGTCCGTGAAATGACATTGTCATCGGCTTTTCGCGTTCCCAGGGAATATCTTTCTCGGAACAGATGATAGAGAGACACTCCTGATATATAGGTTCTGAAAGGCCATAACCTAACTCATTGTACAAATCCATGGCTGCACCAATGATGTTGTACATCTTGTTCAAGTAGTCTCTTCTCTTATCTTCTAAGTTCATCCTACAAAAGATTTTGTGAGAGATTTATGAAAATTTAAGGTTCCAAATTCACTTTTTGTTTACTATTGATAGGTATTTCTCGTAGGCGGCATCCCACTGCTCCTTGTCCTGCGGCTCGTACTTCACCATTTCGGTTGAGGCAGCGATGATGGCGCGCATCTGCCAGATGTCGTCCACCATGCCTGCGGCTTTTGCCTGCATCATGATGTTACCAATGGCGGTGCACTCCTGAGGGCCGGCCAGCACGGTGGCTCCTGTCGAATTTGCGGTGAACTGGTTGAGATACTTGTTCAGAGAGCCGCCACCAATGATGTGCAGCACGTTGAGGCTAAACGGGGCAAACTCCTGCAGCCACGTGAACACCTGGCGGTAGCGGAGGGCGAGTGAGTCAAAGATGCAGCGGCAGATCTCAGCAGGTGTTTCGGGAACGGGTTGGTTGGTGTCGCGGCAGTATTGCTGAATGGCACCAATCATGCTCGACGGGGCAGCGAACACTTGGTCGTCGGGGTTGATGATCGAGCGGAAAGGCTCGACGGTCATGGCCTGTCCTTGCAGTTCGGGGTGCGAGAGCTTGCGCACCTCCTCGGGCCACTCCAGGCGGCAGCGCTCATAGAGCCACATGCCGCAGATATTCTTCAGGAAGCGGGTCGTGCCCTCGATGCCACCCTCGTTAGTGAAGTTGCGCTCATAGCTCAGGTCGCTGATGATGGCATCCTTCGTCTCGATGCCCATAAGGCTCCACGTGCCGCTCGACAGGTAGGCGAAATGCTCGTCCTTGGCGGGTACGGCGGCAACAGCCGAGCCAGTGTCGTGACCAGCGACGGCGATGACAGGTACAGGGCCGAGACCCGTGAGACGCTGCACCTCGTCAGTGAGCACGCCGATGACGGTTCCAGGCTGCACCATTCGGCCGAACTTGGCACGCGAGAGGCCCAGTGAGGCCAGCAGGCGCTCGTCGAGTTGCTTCGTGCGCGGGTCGAGCAGCTGCGAGGTAGAGGCGATGGTGTATTCGCACACCATGTTATCGGTGAGCATCCACGACAAGGCGTCAGGCACGAAGAGAATCTTCGCCGCATTACGGAAGGCGCTGTTCTGCTCACGCTTCATGGCATAGAGCTGGAAGATTGAGTTGAAGTTCATGAACTGTATGCCCGTCACGTCGTAGACCTCCTTCTTAGAGATGACATGCTTCAGGTAGTCGTCCATGGCATCGAAGGTGATGGGGTCGCGATAGGCACGCGGATTGCGAAGGATAGCACCGTCGTCACCAATGCAAACAAAGTCGACGCCCCAAGTGTCGATGCCGATGGAGGTAATCTCCAATCCACGCCGAGCCACCTCTTTCAAACCCTTGATAATCTCGAAGTAAAGGGCGTGAATGTCCCAGTAGTAGTGGCCTCCCTGCTCTATAAGGTTATTGGGAAAGCGTGTCACCTCCTCCAAGGCAATGTGGCCGTCGGCAATGTTGCCTACGATGGTTCTTCCACTGGTAGCACCAAGGTCTACAGCGAAGAAATACTTGTTCTGCTCCATATTTATTCTTTAGATTAGTTTTAATCAGGTTTTCTAGCGTGCAAAGATACGGTTTTTTCTTGATGCAAAACATTACATTTTGATAATACAACCACGGTTTTTGATAAGAAAGGCGATAATTTGTGAGAACACCTTATATTATTAAGGTTGCGCGCACGCGTATAAAACAAAATGTGTCCGAAACGTCAGTTGTAGGGAGGGAATGCCCGCTCGGAGCAAACCATGAGTGCGCTCGGAGCAGACTGTGAGTCCGCTCGGAGCGCACTATGAGACTTCTCGGAGAAGTGTGCGAGACTTCTCGGAGAAGTGTGTGAGACTTTTCGGAGAAGTGTGTGAGACTTCTCGGAGCAAACTGTGAGACCTCTCGGAGTTACCTATAATTGCGTAGCTCACTGGGCTTGCGACCTGTCTTCTGCTTGAACTTGGCAGAGAAATAGTCAGGCGACTCAAAGTTGAGACGATAGGCTATCTCCTTGATACTCATATCGGTAGTCGAGAGCAGTTCCTTGGCGCGTTGGAGGCGGAGATCCTGCTGATAGGTGGCTGGCGAGAAACCAGTGTGCTCCTTGAAGAGCTTCCGGAAACTAGAGTAGCTGACGCCGATATCCTCAGCTATCTGCTGAATGGTGATGGGGTTTTCGAGCGATTCACGGATGCGCAGTCGGGCACGGGCAATCATGTCGACGTGACTTTGGTTACGATTCATCAGCACAATGTTGCGCTCCTTCATGTACATCAATCCTAACAGGTGGTTGACGATGCCTGCCAACAACTGCTGTGAGTAGGCAGCCTCCTCGAAAGCCGTATCATAAGCCTGTTTATAGAGGTGGACGATCTCAGGCGAGTAACCCACATGATAGATGGGCTTGGTTGGTGAAAGGAAGGCGGCACGCACGCGGTCGTCCATGATATAGCCACGGAAGCCTATCCAATACTTCTTCCAGCCAGTCTTGGCGGAGGGGTGATATGAGTGCCACTCGTCAGGGAAGAGCAGGAAGATGTCGCCCTCACTGAGTTTGGCCTCCTTGACGTTATGGCTGTGGAACACGCCACTACCCTCAACGACGTAGAGCATCTGATACTCACTGAGCACGCGGCCCTTCGTGAGGTCAAAATAGTAACCGTCGGCATGCCCGTGGGTGGGATAAGGGTCGCCGGGTAGAATTTCCTCGTAGCCAACAGTAGTGATGGTGAGCCCCCAAAGGTCGTCGCGGTCGCTGGCGAGGAGGTACTTGCTGGTTTGCTTTGACATACGCGCGATATAGTTTAGGTAACGAGTATTGGATAATGTAGGTGCAAAGATACGAGTTTTTTTGCTAAAAATGCCTTTTCTTTGCGTTTTTTTTTTAAAAACTGTGCGATTTTGTTGCGCAATCCAAATAAAAGCACTAATTTTGTGAACAGAAAACCTAACACAGGCATAAAAAATATGATAGACGTAAAAGAGACGCTTAAGAAAGCGGAAGAGAGAATGGAGATGGCTGCCATGTTCCTAGAAGAGGAGCTGAGCCGCATTCGTGCAGGTCGCGCCAACGTGGCCATCCTTGACGGCGTGCGTGTGGAATCGTACGGATCGAAGGTGCCCCTGAACCAGGTGGCAACAGTGAACTGCCCCGACGCGCGAACCATTGCTATCAAGCCGTGGGATCGCAAGCAGATTAAGGACATCGAGAAGGCCATCATGGGCAGCGACGTAGGTATCACGCCCGAGAATAATGGCGAGGTCATTCGTCTGGCCATCCCCCAGCCTACCGAGGAGCGCCGCCGCGACCTTACCAAGCAGTGCGCCAAGATTGCCGAGAAGGCAAAAGTCGAGGTGCGCAACGTGCGTGGCGACATCAAGGACAAGCTGAAGAAAGCCATCAAGGACGGTTTGTCGGAGGATAACGAGAAAGACGCCGAGCTGGAGCTCCAGAAGATTCACGACAAGTACATCAAGAAGCTTGATGAACTGCTCGACGCGAAGAACAAGGAGATTATGACCGTGTAACAATTGATTTGACAATTGAAGGGCCTCGTCGTCAAGAACACTGGCAGCTGGTACACCGTCCGCACCGACGACGGGCAGCTGGTGGAGTGCAAGGTCAAGGGCAACTTCCGCCTGAAGGGCATCCGCAGCACGAACCCCGTTGCTGTGGGTGACCGTGTGGTGGTTGGGGGTGAACCCAGCTCAGGCATGTGGATTACTGAGATTGAAGACCGCCGCAACTACATCATCCGTAAGTCGCAGAACCTGTCGAAGCAAAGCCACATCCTGGCGGCCAACGTCGATTTGGCACTACTTTTGGTCACGGTAAACTATCCGCCCACATCAACGACTTTCATCGACCGCTTCTTGGCATCCGCCGAAGCCTATCGCGTGCCCGTAGTGCTGCTGTTCAACAAGAGCGATTTGCTCAGTGACGAGGAGCGTCACTACCAGCAAATGATGATGCACCTCTACCAAACCATCGGCTACGACTGCCGCGCCATCTCAGCTCAAACCGGCGAGGGTGTGGAAGAGTTGCGACCGCTGCTCAACGGCAAGGTGACCCTGCTCAGCGGCAACAGCGGCGTGGGCAAGTCGACACTTATCAACCGCTTAGTGCCTGGTGCCAACCTGCGCACGGCTGCCCTCAGCGAGGCGTGGGGAATGGGCATGCACACCACGACATTCTCGGAAATGATTGAGGTGCCTACTGTCACCCAGCCCCAACCGGGAGAAACCACTTCAACGGAAAGTCCTGGTGCAGCCACGTCACCCAGTCAGGAAAAGCTGGGAGGGACTTCCTACCTCATCGACACACCAGGCATCAAGGGCTTCGGCTCGTTCGACATGGAGCCAGAGGAGCTGACGAGCTACTTCCCCGAGATTTTTCGTTTTGCCCGCGACTGCCGCTTCTCGAACTGCACCCACACCCACGAGCCGGGCTGTGCGGTGCTGCAGGCATTAGACGACCACCTCATCGCCCAGAGCCGCTACCAGAGCTACCTCTCGATGATGGCCGACAAAGACGAGGCCAAGTACCGTGAAAGCTATTAACCCCCAGAACTAACGTCCCCTAACTCCCCCTAACTCCCCCTAACTCCCCTTAAGTCCCCTTAACTCCCCTTAACTCCCCCTAACTCCTCATAAATAGAATGGACTACATCGTATCAGCACGCAAATACCGCCCTATGACCTTCGACACCGTCGTGGGACAGGCGGCTCTGACGACCACGCTGAAGAACGCGGTGAAGAGCGGCAAGCTGGCTCACGCCTACCTGTTCTGCGGACCGCGTGGCGTTGGCAAGACCACCTGTGCGCGCATCTTTGCAAAGGCCATCAACTGCCAGAACCCAACGGCCGATGGTGAAGCCTGCGGCGTGTGCGAGAGCTGCCAGTCGTTCAACGAGCAGCGGTCGCTTAACATCTTCGAACTCGACGCAGCATCGAACAACTCCGTCGAGCACATCAAGACGCTCATGGAGCAGACACGCATCCCGCCGCAGGTAGGCCGCTACAAGGTGTTTATCATCGACGAGGTGCACATGCTCTCGACGTCGGCCTTCAACGCTTTCCTCAAGACCCTTGAGGAGCCGCCGGCACACGTCATCTTCATTCTCGCCACAACCGAGAAGCACAAGATTCTACCCACCATCCTCTCGCGCTGCCAGATTTACGACTTCGAGCGCATGACGGTGCAAAACACCATCGACCACCTCAAGTCGGTGGCTGCAAAGGAGGGCATCCAGTACGAGGAGGAGGCGCTGGCCGTCATTGCCGAGAAAGCCGACGGCGGCATGCGCGATGCCCTCAGCATCTTCGATCAGGCGGCATCGTTCTGTCAGGGGAACATCACTTATCAGAAAGTCATCGAGGACCTCAACGTGCTCGATGCCGAGAACTACTTCCGCTTCGTCGACCTCGCCCTTGAAAACAAGGTCAGCGACATGATGGTGCTGCTCAACACGTGCATCAACAACGGCTTCGACGGCGGATTGCTCATCCAAGGCTTGGCACGCCACATACGTAACGTGATGATGGCCCGCGACCAGCAGACATTGCCGCTGCTCGAAGTGAGCGAGCAGCAGCGACAGCGCTACAGCGAGCAGGCTCGGCGCACGCCTCAGAAGTTCCTCTACGATGCTCTGCGGCTCACCAACCAGTGCGACCTGAGCTACCGCCAGTCGAGCAACAAGCGACTACTCGTCGAACTGACGCTCATCGAGATTGGCCAGCTGACACAGCCCGAGGAGGGGCCTGCCAGTGGGCGTAAGCCCAGACGACTGAAATCCCTGTTCCAAAACTTTGTTCAGCAGACGCAGCTCACAAAGCAGTCGGCCCCGCAGGTAGCCGCAGCTGCCAACGCTGAACCCCGCCCGGCAACACCCGCCGAAACGACCGGAGCCTCCGAGAAGCCCGGAATTTCCGGAAAACCCGGAATCTCCGGACAATACGGAAAGCCCGGACAAGCCGGACAAGCCGGAAGCTCCGGACAAGCCGGAAAACCCGGAAAACCCGGACAATCCGGCATCCCCGCCCCCACCCTCAAAGTGTCGCAGCTTGGTCTCTCATGGCAGAACATACGCCAGCAGGCCCACCCACAAAAGATGACCATCCTGCCAGGCACCCAAGGCATCGACAACAAGAAGGACGACCCGCAGGAGTCATTCACCCAAGAGGAGCTTGAGCTGCAGTGGATGTCGATGTGTAATCGCATGCCACAGCGCCTCAGTGGCATTGCCACCCGCATGAAGAACATGAACCCGCAGATTCTCGAATTGCCAGCCATCGAACTGGTGGTGCCCAACGAGATTATCAAGACTGAGGTCGAGAACATCAAGGGTAGCATCCTAGCCACACTGAAGCTCTATCTGCGCAACAGTGCCATCACCCTCGCCCTACGCGTCGCTGCCCAGGAGGAGAAAGTGAAGATACTAACCCGCCGCGAACAGTTCGAGCTGATGAGCAGCCAGAACCCATCAATAGAGAAGCTGCGCGAAGCCTTCGACCTGGAACTGGCTTGAAACGCCCCTCAACAACGTATATCCATCATGAAGAAAGTCAAAGAAATGCTCATGCGCTTTGGACGCATGAAATACAAGAAGTACATCATTGTCATCACGCTCGGCGTCCTGCTCATCGGATTCGTCGGTGAGGACAGCATTCGCGCACACCTAAGCCACCAACAGCGCATCGCTGAGCTGGAAGAGGAGAAAGAGTTCTACGAATCAGAGTGTGCCTACGACCTGTCGCAGATACACGAGCTGCAGCATAACCCGAGGGCCGTTGAGCGCATCGCCCGCGAGCGCTATTTTATGAAGATGGACGATGAGGACGTGTTCATCCTCAGCGACGACGAAGGTGTAACCACCCCAAAGAGCAAAGCCTATGCGACAGTTGAGTAAACTCCAAACCGCCATTTTCGCCATCGGCGCCCTGCTGATGGTTGTTGGAGCCGTCGCCGCACTGTTCTGGCCTAACGTAGCTCCTTACATATTCGCCCCTGGTGCGATGGCATACGTCAGCATGCAGATGCTTCAGAGCTACGACGGTCGCAACTTCGTCATTCGTCGCCTGCGACGCATCATGCTTGTCAGCGACGTGCTCCTGCTCTTGACGGCCCTGCTCATGTTCGTGGGCAACGGCAACCCGTTAGGCATGAGCTGGCTGTCGTACCTTTTCCTCGTCCGCAACAACTGGGTGGTGCTGCTGCTCATTGCAGCCGTGCTACAACTCTATACAACGCTCAGAATCAGTGCCGAACTGGAAAAGGAGGCAAAAAAATGCTAAAAGCCTGCGAGAATGCTTAAATTGCGCAAACTTTTTTCCTTACTTCAAGATAACGTCGTACATTTGTAGGCGAAAGCGAAGAAAAGCTACACGTCTATGAACAAAATTCTATACGCAATCTTGGGGGCCGTGCTCTTATCGGCATGTGCCGACACCTTCACTGAGACCTACAGCATCAAGGGCTCATCGTCGGTGTCGCTCCTCGATGGCAGCAAACTCTATCTGAAGGTGACAAAAGACAGCACACTGGCAAACTTTGACTCGTGTGACGTCGTACACGGCGCATTCGGCTTTACCGGACGCTACGACACCACAAAGATGGCCTACCTGTTCATGGACGACCAGAGCCTCATGCCCGTGGTCATCGAGAACGGCAACATCAGCATCGCCATCTCGAAAGCTACGCAGAAGGCCAGCGGCACACCGCTGAACGACGAGCTCTACGACTATCTCGACAAGCACATGCAGCTGATGAACCGCCACGAGGAGCTGTCGCACCGCGAGGCACAGATGTTTCTCGACGGCTACGACGAGAAGGCTATCTACGAACAGCTCGCTGCCGAAGCCGCCGAATTGCCACGGCTGAAGGACAGTCTTGAAACGCAGTTCATCATCTCTAATTTCGACAATGTGCTTGGCCCCTACGCCTTCCGCATGCTGACGGCCGACTACCAGTACCCCATGCTCACGCCCCAGATTGAGGAAATCATGAGCAAGGCTACTACGAAGTTCCGCAACGACTTCTACGTCAGCGAGTACTATCGGGCCGCCCGTGAGATTATGGCGCGTATGAAGGGCGAAATCAGCGAGAACCAATGACCGGACAAAAGCTTATTACTGGCGGCACCATCACCAACGAGGGCCGCTCTTTCAAGGCAGACCTGCTTATCGAGGACGAGCAGATTGTCGATGTCATCACTGACCCAAGTCAATCTGCAACCCTCAATCCCCCAGTTTCAATCAACGCTTCCGGCTGCTATGTGCTGCCCGGCATTATTGACTCACACGTACACTTCCGTGAGCCGGGGCTTACCGAGAAAGGCGACATGGAGAGCGAGAGCCGCGCGGCTGCCGCAGGTGGTGTGACAACCATCTTCGACATGCCTAACACCGTGCCGCAGACAACCACCCTCGAAGCCCTCGACGATAAGTATCGCCGTGCCGCCCACAGCTGCCACGTCAACCATGCCTTCTTCTTTGGTGCCACCAACGACAACTACCCGCTCTTCGCACAGCTCGACCCACACCGCATACCTGGCATCAAGCTCTTCATGGGCTCATCGACGGGCAACATGCTCGTCGACCGTGACGACGCCCTCGACCACATCTTTCAGGCCGCCAGCCCCCTGCCCATTATGGCCCATTGCGAGGACACTGCCATCATCGAGCGCAACATGGCGGAAGCCCGCCGTGGCGGCGATGACGATCCTGCCGTCGCCCTCCACTCCTTCATCCGCAGCGAAGAGGCTTGTCTGGCCTCCACCACCAAAGCTGTTGCACTGGCCAAGAAGCACCATGCCCGCCTCCACATCGCCCATGTGAGCACTGCCGATGAGCTGGACTTCTTCGCTCCCGCTGTTTCCTCCTCCCTCCCCACCATCACTGCCGAGGCCACTCTTGCACATCTGCTGTTCTCAGCCCTCGACTATTCACGTCTTGGCACACGTATCAAAGTCAACCCTTCCGTGAAGAGTCCCGTCGACCAGTTCATGTTGCGCGAGGCACTCACCGATGGCCGCATCACCACTGTTGCCACTGACCATGCTCCCCACCTGCTCTCACAAAAAGAGGGTGGTTGCCGGCGCGCTGCCAGTGGCATGCCGATGGTGCAGTTCTCGCTGGTGGCCATGCTCGAACTCGTCGATGCCGGTGTGCTCACCATCGAGCGACTGGTGGAGCTGATGGCCCACAACCCAGCCCGCCTCTTCGAGGTGTGCCGCCGTGGCTTCATCCGTCCTGGCTATCAGGCAGACCTCGTCATTGTGCGCCCCTATGCCCCTTGGACGGTTACTCCCGACATCATCGAGAGCCGCTGCGGCTGGAGTCCTGTCGAAGGTCACCAGTACCAGTGGCACGTCGAGCAGACACTCTGCAACGGCCACATTATTTATAATAAAGGGCAGGTCGACGACACTTACATCGGTCAACCCGTCGAGTTCCGCTGACGTCCCTGGCTTATGGTCAAATTCATTGTCCACAACGTTTATCTCATCGACTGGCTGTGCCTGCTTTTGCCATGCCTGTTCATCATCGTGGCTTGGTTCATTCGTCGCCGTCATCAGCGGTGGGCGGCAGCCATCGGCATTTTTTCTGTTGCAGCCATGCTAACGTATGTCTACGGCCGCTATTACGACGCGATGCAGTTGGAAGTACGACACGTGGAGTATGCCAGTGCCGACCTGCCCGAGGCTTTCGACGGCTACCGCATCGTACAGTTCAGCGACATCCACGTGGGGTCGATGAACGGTCGGCGCCAGGAACTGCTACGCCGCACCGTCGACAGCATTAACGCACAGCATCCCGATGCTGTGGTTTTCACTGGCGACCTCCTCAATGCCTCTGCCGACGAGGCGGAGCCCCACCGCCAGTTGCTCAGCACCATCAAGGCACCCGACGGCATCTACTCCGTGTTAGGCAACCACGACTACGCCGAATATATCGACAAGAGCGATCCTGCTGTCGTCAACGAGCAGCTGGGACGCTCACGCGCCATCCACTACGAGTTAGGGTGGCACCTGCTATGTAACGCCTGGAGCAAGATACGTCGCGACTCAGCCAGCATCGTCATTGCCGGCATGGAGAACGACGGTGAGGGACGCTTCCCACAGTTGGGCGACCACAACGCGGCACTCTATGGTCTTGGACGCGACGTGTTCGTGGTGATGCTGGAACACGATCCCACCTCATGGCGACGCCGCATCCTGCCTCACACTCACGTACAGCTGACTTTGAGCGGCCACACCCACGGAGGCCAACTCAATCTCTTCGGGTGGTCGCCAGCCAGCCTTCGCTACCATGAGCACGACGGCATGTACTATGTCGGTGAGCGGGCCCTCAACGTGTCTAAAGGGGTGGGAGGCGTCATTCCTTTCCGGCTTGGTGCGAAAGGCGAAATCGTAGTCATCACGCTGAAGAGTAAAAAGGTAAAACAGTAAAAAAGGTTTGGTCTTATGAAATATCTATACTACGTCTATCAGCTATGCATCGCACTGCCGCTGGGGCTGCTTGCCACCGTCCTAACGGCACTGATCACCGCTATCGGCTGCTCCTTGGGCGGCGGACACTTCTGGGGCTACTATCCCGCCCACCTCTGGGGGCGTATCGTGCTCTGGCTGTTGCTCATCCCCGTAAAGGTGGAGGGCCGCGAGCAGTTAGAGCGCACACAGAGCTACGTCTTCGTGTCGAACCACCAGGGGTCATTCGACATTTTCCTCATCTACGGCTACTTGAACCGCAACTTCAAGTGGATGATGAAGCACCAGCTGCGCAGCATACCTCTCGTGGGGTGGGCCTGTGCCAAGGCCAAGCACATCTTTGTTGACAAGCGTGGGCCGAAGAAGATTAAGGCTACCTACGATGCTGCACGCCAGACCCTGCAAGGGGGCACCAGCGTCACCGTCTTCCCCGAGGGCTCCCGCACATTCACAGGTCACATGGGCGAATTCAAGAAAGGCGCTTTTGCGCTGGCCGACGAGCTGCAGCTACCCGTCGTGCCGCTGACCATCAACGGTTCGTTCGACATCCTACCGCGCATGCGTGGTGTGAGCTTTGTTAATTGGCACCGCCTATCACTCACCATCCACCAGCCCATCTACCCCGTAGGACAAGGCCCCGACAACATAGAAGCCACTCGCAGCCAAGCCTACGACGCCGTCATGGCCGCCCTCGTCCCTGAATACCAAGGCTTTGTCGAGAACCCTGACCAGTAATCTGTCGACTCGCTCCATTCGTTCAATTCGCCTCCTGTAGGAGGGCAATAAGTTAGACCTGCAACAGATAAGATAGACCTGCAGAGGATATGATAGACCTGCAGAGGATTATTTGAAGAGGGGTTAGGGAAGACAACACTCCAAGTACGTCGTCTCAGTTCAGAACAATTCTGTTGTCGATGATGACGGGGCCTTTCGTCGTGGAGGCCGTGACGGGTCGGCCCTGCAAGTCGTAGGTGCGGTGGTTCAGCGGCATGAAATGCTCCTTGGCGGCAGCCTCGATGGAGGCCGACTGCAAGGGTGTCAGCTCAATATAGTCGATGTTGGGAGCGAAGCCCACAGGCTCACCCAAACGAACGACATTGAAGCCCGGCTTCAGCGTCACCTCAACGTCGACGGTTTTCCATACATTGTCCCATCCGCCACTGTTCAGGTTGTCCAGGAATCCCAGGTCCTCGCCATTGACGTGAATCTGCAGGTTGCGGTTCTCAGCGGTGGCATAGCGGATGGTGAGCTTGTAGCGGCCCCCCAGCTGACTGTGAACGTTGCGCCACTCCATATAGTTGCCAACGAGATTGCCTAACCAACCCATGTACCAGCCCTGGTCGGCACCCGATGCCTCCATGTGACGCGCACTGGGGAAGCCCGAGATTTCCTGATACTTATTGGCCCAAGCCTCCTCGCCTTGGTAGCGGACGCGGTCGATGCGCTCGCCGGTGATGAAGTAGGCCTGCGAGCCGTGGGCGGGCATAACGACGTTGATGCGACTGCCTGCGGCATAGTCAGTATCCTTTCCCGTCAGACAGTCGTGCATCTTCACGGCGCCAGTCATCTCCAGCGCCTTCAGGTCAAGCGAAATTTGACGGCGGCCATCGCTGAGGTTCATCACGACGACGGCACGCTTCGGGCCGTGCAGCTGCTCCATGTCCTTGGCAACGACGTAGACATCGCCCATACGCTGCACCACGGGGGCTCCGAGCCCCAGCGGATCCTGGTTCATGGCGATGAGGTCCTTGTTCTTAAGCAGTTCGAGTGATGCTTCGGGAATGTTGACCATGTCGCAGCCGATGAGCAGTGGCGAGCTGGCGATACACCAATAGGCCATGTGCGTCACCTCCTCGTCGTGGCTCAGTGTGCGCCCGATCTCGAGCATGTCGATGTCGTTATAGTGGCCACCACCAGTGTAAGCCTGGATGTAGAGGTTCTCCTTTATCAGGTCGCGCACGGAGGTCCAGTCGCACCAGATGTCGCCCGTGGTGCGCCACGAGTCGGCAATGTCGCTGATCCACGTGCCCGGATAAGCCCAGCGGCAGACGTTGAAAACGATGCGCTTGCCCAGCTTCTCGGCCTGACGGCGTATGGCATTGCTGATGCGGGTGTACTGCAGCTGCTCGTTCAGGCTAAGGTGGTTGCCACCGCAGTAGTCCACCTTGATGAAGTCGAAGTTCCAGTCGTCGAAGTAGAGCTGGCAGTCCTCGTCCTCATGGTCGAAGAAGCCCACGTTCAGCCCCCAAGCCTGACTGTTGCCTGAGCCGCAGGTGTTGTCGCCGGCATCGCTGTAGATGCCAGCCTTCAGTCCCAGGCCGTGGATGTAGTCGGTCAGGCTACGCATGCCACTGGGGAAGCGCTGCGTGTTTAGAATGAGCTTGCCGTCGCGGCTACGGCCGTTCCAATAGCCATCGTCAATGTTCACATAGCTGTAGCCCGCGTCAGCCAGTCCGGTGCTGACCATCGCATCGGCCTGCTGCTTGATAAGTGACTCGCTGATGTTCAGCGCAAAAGTGTTCCACGAGCTCCACCCCATTGTCGGTGGATTGACGGTTTGTGCCCATGAGGCCTGCCCCACAAGCATGGCAGCTGCCAGCAGGAATAGTTTCTTCATGTTATTTAATCAAGTCTAATTCTGGAGATTCATGCTTCCATTGGCTTCTTCGGATACTTGCGTGTCCAGCCGTCCCAACGGAGGCGCATGACGCCAAAGAAGGCCTCGGAGAAGATGCCGCCCGACATCTTCGAGGTGCCTTCGCGGCGGTTGACAAAGACAACGGGCACCTCCTTGATGCGGAAACCAATCTTGTAGGCCGTGAACTTCATCTCAATCTGGAAGCCATAGCCCTTGAAACGGATCTTGTCGAGCTCGATGGTCTCCAGCACGCGGCGGCGATAGCACTTGAAGCCCGCCGTGGTGTCGTGGACCTTGAAGCCGGTAACAAGACGGACATACTGCGAGGCGAACCACGACATGAGCACACGCCCCATAGGCCAGTTCACCACGTTCACACCACTGACATAGCGCGAGCCGATGGCCAGGTCGTAGCCTTCGTCGTGGCAGGCGGCGTAGAGTCGCGGCAGGTCGTTGGGGTCGTGGCTGAAGTCGGCGTCCATCTCGAAGATATAGTCATAGTCGTGTTCCAAGGCCCATCGGAAGCCGGCAATGTAGGCCGTTCCCAAACCGAGTTTGCCGCTGCGCTCAACGATGAACAGGCGGTCGGCAAACTCCGTTGCCATCAGTCCTTTGACGATGGCAGCAGTGCCGTCGGGCGAGCCGTCGTCGATGACTAAGATATGGAAACACTTCTCCAAGCCGAAGACGGCACGGATGATTTTCTCGATATTTTCCTTCTCGTTGTAAGTCGGAATAATGACGATGCAGTCGCTCTTGTTCATGGGTCTCCTTACTTTATGATGCTGCAAAGTTAAGTATTTTAGCGCACATTCCGCACTACTTTAACTCCCTTTAACGCCTTTAACTTCTTTAACTGCCCAAAAAGCCGTAACTTTGCACGCGCAAACAAGCAATGGACATTCAGGAACTACAGAAACTTTATGCTCGGCTGCCGCAGGTGAAGCAGCTGGCAAAGGCGTTAGGGGAAAAGCGGACGAAGTCCATTTTCCTCGAGGGGCTATTGGCCTCCAGCGCCCCAATGGTGTTCAGCGGTTTGACGCTGAAGACAGGTAACCCACTACTTTTCGTCCTTCAGGATGCCGACGAGGCAGGCTATTTCTATCACGACCTCTGCCAGGTGCTGGGCACGAGCCAGGTGTTCTTCTTCCCGTCGAGCTACCGCCGTGCCATCAAGTACGGCCAAAAGGATGCCGCCAGCGAGATACTGCGCACGGAGGTGCTGACAAAGATGAAACCCGCCCCCATCCCCTCCTCGAGGGAGGGAGGCTTGGATAGTTCTGCCACTGATAAAGCCGCCTCCAAAAGTAACCAGACGCCCCTCCCTTGGGGAGGGGAAGGGGGTGGGTTCCCAACTCCCCTCCCTTGGGGAGGCGAAGGGGGTGGGTTTATCGTCACCTATCCCGAGGCACTCGCCGAAAAGGTGGTGACGCGAGAGAACCTCGACAGCCGCATGCTTACCCTTGAGCAGGGCCAGACCGTCGACACCGAGCAGGTACTGTCGACGCTGCGCAACTTCGGTTTCCAGGAGGTGGACTACGTCTACGAGCCGGGACAGTTTGCCTTGCGCGGCAGCATTCTCGACATCTTTTCGTTCAGCCATGAGTACCCTTACCGCATCGACTTCTTCGGCGACGACATTGACTCCATCCGAACCTTCGAGGTCGAGAACCAACTATCGAAGCAGCGGTGTGACAGAGCCGACATCGTGCCCGAGCTGACGACAGCCGAACAGAAAGAGTCGTTGCTGAAGTTCCTGCCTGCCGACACGGTGCTTGTCTTCAAGAATAGGCAGTACGTACACGACGTCATTGGGCGCATCTACGAGGAAGGCTTTTCTGCACAGGCCTTTACCGAACGTTTAGAGAATGCCACCGAGGTGGAGCGCTACCAGTTAGAACAGGAGATGCGGCGCGAGAATCAGATGATCACCGCTGCACAGTTCCTGAACGACAGCGAACCCTTCCGCCGCATCGAGTTAGGACACCCGTCGAAGCAAGAGCCCGGGGTGACCATTACGTTCCATGTCAGTGCGCAGCCCCTGTTCCATAAGAACTTCGACCTGCTGAAGCAGACCTTCGAAGACTACCGCCTGAAGGGCTACGCCATCTACATGCTGGCCGACAGCCAGAAGCAGAACGAGCGTCTGAAGGAGATACTGGAAGCCGAGAACGGAAGCTCGAACTCCGGCTCCCAGTCAAGTCCATTTATCTTTATCAACAAGACCCTGCACGAAGGCTTTGCCGACGACGACCTGAAGGTGTGCCTGTTCACCGACCATCAGGTGTTCGACCGCTTCCATAAGTACAACCTCAAGAGCGACAAGGCACGCAGCGGAAAGGTGGCCCTGACGCTGAAGGAGATTCAGGAGTTCGAGGTTGGCGACTACGTGGTTCACGTGGACCACGGCGTCGGCAAGTTCGGCGGCCTGGTCAGAATGCCGATAAACTCCGGAGTACCCGGACAAGCCGGATATTCCGGAAATTCCGGAAATTCCGGACAATCCGGAAATCCCGGGCAGTCCGGACGACCCGGAAATACCGGGCAGCCCGGCTACCAAGAGATGATTAAGATCATCTACCAGCGGGGCGATGCCATCTACGTCAGCATCCACTCGCTCTACAAGGTGTCGAAATACAAGAGCCAGGACGGTGGCCAGCCGCCACGCCTGTCGACCCTCGGCACGGGACAGTGGGAGCGTATGAAGGAGCGCACGAAGAAGCATATCAAGGACATTGCCCGCGACCTCATCCGCCTCTATGCCGCCCGACGCCATCAGCGCGGCTTCGCTTTCAGTCACGACACCTACCTGCAGCACGAGTTGGAAGCCAGCTTCTTCTATGAAGACACCCCCGACCAGCTGAAGGCTACGCAGGACGTGAAGGCCGACATGGAGCGCCCGCAGCCGATGGACCGTCTGGTGTGTGGCGACGTAGGCTTTGGCAAGACCGAGGTGGCCGTGCGTGCCGCCTTCAAGGCCGCCACCGACGGCAAACAGGTGGCGGTGCTCGTGCCCACGACAGTGCTGGCCTACCAGCACTTCCGTACTTTCAGCAGCCGTCTGAAGGACATGCCCGTCCGCGTTGACTACCTGACCCGCGCCCGCTCTACCAAGCAGACCAGCGAACTACTGAAGGACCTGGCCGAGGGCAAGATAGATATAATAATAGGTACGCACAAGCTTATTGGCAAACAAGTGAAGTTCCGCGACCTGGGCCTACTCATCATTGACGAGGAGCAGAAGTTTGGTGTTTCGACAAAGGAGAAGCTACGCCAGATGAAGACTAACGTTGACACGCTGACCATGACCGCCACGCCCATCCCCCGCACCCTGCAGTTCTCGCTTGTCGGTGCCCGCGACCTGAGCATCATCCAGACGCCCCCACCCAACCGCTACCCCATCCAGACCGAGATCCACACCTTCTCGGCCGAGATTGTTGTCGACGCAATCAACTTTGAGATGTCGCGCAACGGTCAGGTGTACTTCGTTAATAACCGCATCAACGACCTACAGAACCTGCGGGACATGATTGTAAAATACATACCCGACTGCCGAGTGGCCATCGGTCATGGGCAGATGCGGCCCGAAGAGTTGGAGCAAGTGGTGCTCGACTTCTCGAACTACGACTACGACGTGCTGCTCTCGACCACCATTGTCGAGAACGGTATCGACATTCCCAACGCCAATACCATCATCATCAACGCCGCACATAACTTCGGACTCAGTGACCTCCACCAGATGCGCGGACGCGTGGGACGCAGCAACCGCAAGGCATTCTGCTACCTGCTCGCTCCGCCTTTGGCAGCGCTCCCTGCCGATGCCCGCCGCCGCTTGGAGGCCCTTGAGAACTTCAGCGACCTGGGCTCGGGCATCAACATCGCCATGCAGGACCTCGACATCCGCGGTGCCGGCAACCTGCTTGGTGCCGAGCAGAGCGGCTTCATCAGCGACCTGGGCTACGAGACCTACCAGAAGATTCTCAACGAGGCCATGGCAGAGCTGAGGAACGAACGCCCCACCCCCAGCAATTCCAAGCCCCACGGACCCACCCCCAGCCCCTCCCCAAAGGAGGGGGGCTTGGATAGTTCTGCCACTGACAAATCAGCCTCCAAAAGTAACCATACGCCCCTCCCTTGGGGAGGGGAAGGAGGTGGATTCGGTGGGACAGGCTTTGTTGCCGACTGCACCCTGGAGAGCGACCTCGAGATGTACTTCCCCGACTCCTACGTCCCCAACGACTCTGAGCGCATGTTGCTCTACAGGGAGCTCGACAACACCCGTGACGACCGCGAGCTGGAGGCCTACCGCCTGCGCCTCATCGACCGCTTCGGCAAACTGCCTCCGCAGGCTGAGGAACTGCTACACGTCGTCACCCTGCGGCGCTATGGCAAACAGCTTGGCTGCGAAAAGATTTTGCTCAAGCAGGGCCGCATGTTCCTTTACTTTGTCTCCTACGCTGAGAGCCCCTTCTACCAGAGTGAGGCTTTCGACCGCATCCTCACTTACGTGGCACAAAACCCGCGCCGCTGCCAGTTCCGCGAGCAGAATGGCAAGCGGTCGATGACCATCGCCAACGTTTCTTCCGTCGGGGAGGCCGTGCGCCTATTGGCGGCCATTGCTGAGAGAAAGTGAGAGTCGGAAGAAGACTATACGGTAAGCGCCCGATGACGATGCCATCGGGCGCTTGCTGTCATTCTGTCTGGCCGTTATGACAATTTGTCCCTTCTATCAACTTTGGCACTGTTCTTGCCTTATAAGGGGTGAGCACCGCAAGGCGCTTGTACGAATAAACAACATTAACAACCATATTAAAATAGGAGGACAAAACTATGACACCTATGATGAGACGTAACGCAGCTTGGCTGCCCAGTGTATTCAACGATTTGTTTGACACCGACTTCATGCCGAAGGCAAACTGCACAGCCCCGGCCATTAACGTAAAAGAGACCGACAAGGCCTACATTGTGGAGCTCGCTGCTCCGGGTATGAAGAAAGAGGACTTCAACGTCCACATCAACGACGAGGGCAACCTCATTGTGAAGATGGAGCAGAAGGAGGAGAAGAAGGACGAGGACAAGAACGCCCGCTACCTGCGCCGCGAGTTCTCTTACTCGAAGTTTGAGCAGACGCTTATCCTGCCCGATGACGTAGAGAAAGACCAGATCAAGGCCCGCGTGGAGCATGGTGTGCTGACCGTCGAGCTGCCTAAGCACGCCGAAGAGAAGGTTAAGGTGAGCCGCCAAATCGAGATTGGCTAACGCTCATTGCTGAAAGCATGATAAAGGCCGGAGGGAACGTGTTCCCCCCAGCCTTGTTGTGTTGCAAGCAGCTCCGCACAGTGGCCCATTCAACAAGTACACACAGTAACACCAAACCGTAAAATACAATGAAAAAGAACCTCCTGCTGGCGATTACCCTTTTGCTGGCAATGACTTGCAGCGTGGCATCTTGCAGCAACGACGATGCGGACGACAACAACTTCAAATGGCCTGTTGGCCAATGGATTCACGAGGGCAGCGACCTGCCTGTCGGCGACTTCGACGCCCTTCTGTTCGACATTGCCGCGAACGGCCCCACCGCCATCCTCGGTCGGTGGACGGAGAACGGCAAGTGGTATAACTATCCGCTAAAGAGCACTTACAGGGTCGAAGCGACATCGGCCACCGAAGGCACTATTAGCTATGCCGGGGTAGTCTACACGTTCAGGCTGACTGACAGTGCACTGACGCTGGAGAGGAATGGGAAATCATACGGTTTCCATCGCACGAGTGGCATCAAGAGCGAGGGACAGGTGCCGGAGGTCACGACATGGTGAGTATAGGTGAGGGAAGAGAGAGAGGACAGTTGGTGGGTAAGGAGAGCACAGTTGGTGGGTAAGGAGAGCACAGTAGACCATAAAGGAGAGCACAGTAGCCCATAAAGGAGACCTCCCCTAACCCCTCCTGTAGGAGGGGGATAAGTTACCTTTTCCGCGGAAGAAGTATATTATCCCCCTCCTACAGGAGGGGTTAGGGGAGGTCTCTTTTAAGGGCTTAGGGAGGTCTCCTCAAACACCGAGGGAGATCTCCTCAAACACCGAGGGAGATCTCCTCAAACACCGAGGGAGATCTCCTCAAACACCGAGGGAGGTCTCCTCAAACACCGAGGGAGATCCCCTTAACCACCGAATGCAGTCTACACAGGCGCCTGGTGAGGTCTACGCAGGCGCCTGTTGTGGACCTTTATCAGTTATTCTCCAGGTTCTTTGCAATCTGCTCGTCGGTGAGCTGGTAGTTCACCAGGTCGCCGTTGATGTACTGCTCGTAGGCTGTCATGTCGATGAGGCCGTGGCCTGAGAGGTTGAACAGGATAACCTTCTCCTCACCCGTCTCGATGCACTTCTTGGCCTCGCGGATGGCAGCAGCGATGGCGTGGCTGCTCTCGGGTGCAGGAATGATTCCTTCGGTGCGGGCAAAGAGCATGCCTGCGTCGAACGACTCCAGCTGGGGTATGTCAACACCGCGCATCATCTTGTCCTTAATGAGCTGCGATACGATCATTCCGGCGCCATGGTAGCGCAGACCACCGGCATGGATGTTGGCCGGCTTGAACTGGTGACCCAGAGTGTACATGGGGAGCAGCGGCGTGTAACCGGCTTCGTCGCCGAAGTCATACTGGAACTTTCCGCGCGTCAGCTTGGGGCAGCTCTCTGGCTCAGCGGCTATGAACTCCGTCGTCTTGCCGTCGAGGATGTTATGGCGCAGGAAGGGGAAGGCGATACCACCGAAGTTTGATCCACCGCCGAAGCAGGCAATCACCATGTCGGGGTACTCCCCGGCCTGCTCCATCTGCTTTTCAGCTTCCAGGCCAATGATGGTCTGATGCAGGGCCACATGGTTCAGCACCGAGCCAAGAACGTATTTACAGTGCGGCGTTGTCTGGGCCAGTTCGACGGCCTCGCTGATGGCCGTTCCGAGCGAACCGTTGTGCATGGGGTTGACGGTGAGGATGTCCTTGCCAGCGCGGGTCGACATCGACGGGGACCCGGTGACAGCGGCACCAAACGTACGCATGATGCTTGATCGGTAGGGCTTCTGCTGCATCGAAATCTTCACCTGATAGACGGCAGCCTCCAGGCCGAACGACTTAGCGGCGTAGGCCAGGGCAGCGCCCCACTGTCCGGCACCCGTCTCAGTGGTGACGTTGGTTGTGCCCTCCTGCTTGCAGTAGTAGCACTGCGGCAATGCCGAATTGATCTTATGCGAACCCAGTGGGTTGACCGACTCGTTCTTGAAGTAGATGTGGGCAGGCGTGCCGATGGCCTGCTCGAGGGCGTAGGCACGTACGAGCGGTGTCGAGCGATAGTACTTGTAACGGTCGAGTACTTCCTCCGGGATGTCGATGAAGCGGTCGGTCATGTTCAGCTCCTGCTTCGAGCACTCCTCCGGGAAGATGTGTGCCAGGTCCTCCCACGTCAGTGGCTGCTTGGTGGCCGGGTGGATGGGAGGCAGCGGCTTGTTAGGCATGTCGGCCAGGATGTTGTACCACTGTGTTGGGATCTCGTTCTCTTGAAGGATAAACTTCTTCTGTTTCATAACGTTGCAGTTTTAAAGGGTTATTGATATTTTCTATTTGTTACTATTCACTTTTCGCTTCACATTTCTCACTTAAAGAAAAGAGGCCTGTCGTAAGAACGGCAGACCTCTTTGTGCTTATCTGTTTATCCACACACGGGCAGCGACTCACGACGTTTAGTGTCTTGAGCAGCGCCACCAATATGTTGAAACGTGCATTGTCATCTCTTCTTTTTGTTGTTTCCGGCTGCAAAGATAAAGCTTTTTCCCGAATCCACCAAACATTTCGTAGGAAAATTGCAATTTTTCTGCAAAAATGTCAGTATCTGGGAATAATTATGTACCTTTGCACCGTGGTTGTCCTATTGACCATCCTGACCTACTTTGCCGCCCTCTTCGCCATCAGCCGTCTGACCGTTGGGCGTCGTGCCACGAACGAGACGTTCTTTCGTGCGGGCAGACGCTCCCCTTGGCCTATGGTGGCTTTCGGGATGATTGGTGCGAGCATCTCGGGCGTGACGTTCGTCTCAGTGCCCGGCATGGTGCTCACCACGGGGATGACCTACCTGCAGTTGTGCCTGGGCTTCATCCTGGGCTACGCTGCCGTGGCCTTCGTGCTGCTGCCCCTCTACTATCGCCTCAGCCTTACGAGCATCTACACCTACCTTGGCCAGCGTCTGGGTCGGCGCAGCTACCTCAGCGGGGCTTGGTTCTTCGTGCTGTCGAAGCTGGCAGGTTCGGCTGTGAAGTTCTACGTCGTCTGCCTACTGTTGCAACAGTTCGTGCTCGACGCCCTGGGTGTTCCCTTCGTGGTCAACGCGTTGTCGATGGTGCTGCTCATCTGGCTCTACACGCGTCGCGGCGGTGTTCGCACGCTGGTGTTCACCGACGTGTTCCAGACGGCGTGCCTCTTCACGTCGCTACTCCTTATTATATATATAGTGGTGGTACAGCTGGGCTACACGCCCTCCGACGCCTGGCATGCCATCGCAACGGACAGCCGCAGCCGCGTGTTCGTATTCGACGACTGGCTGTCGCCACAGAACTTCTGGAAACAACTGCTGAGTGGTGCCTTCATAGTCATCGTGATGACGGGCCTCGACCAGGACATGATGCAGAAGAACCTGACGTGCCGCACACTGCGGCAGGCACAGGCGAACATGTGCTCCTACGGCGTCTGCTTCCTGCCCGCCAATATGCTGTTCCTCGGGCTGGGCATCCTGCTGGCACAACTGTTCGAACTGCACGGCGCACCCCTGCCTTCGAAGGGCGACACCCTGCTGCCGCTGTTCGTCGAGGGCAGCATCCTCGGGGCCGCTCCATCCGCTGCGTTCACCCTTCACGACGTCGTTCTCCCGCTGTTCACCCTGGGCATTGTCGCCGCCTCGTTCTCGTCGGCCGACTCGGCCCTGACGTCGCTCACCACGAGCTACTGCGTCGACATCCGCCAGCAGCCCGCCGACGAGCGCCTCCGCCGCCGCGCCCACGCCGCGATGTGCGGGCTGTTTGCCGTGGGCCTTCTGCTCATCCATTGGGCGGGCTCCACGTCGCTCATCGACACCATCTACACGCTTGTCGGCTACACCTACGGCCCGCTGCTGGGCCTCTTCGCCTTCGGGCTGTTCACACGCCGCGGTGTGGCCGACCGGTGGGTGCCGGTGGTCTGCGTGGCGTCGCCGCTGCTGTGCTGGGGGCTTAGCCAGCTGTCGCTCGGCCTGTGGCACTACCGCTTCGGCTACGAGCTGCTGCTGGTCAACGGCCTTCTGACGTTTCTTGGGCTATGGCTCGCAGCTTCTCCAGGTGCTCACGTGCCGCCGTCTGCCCCACCTGCACCATCCGCGCCATATTCTTGTTGCCAAAGTTCGACATATCATCGTCGGGCAACGGCGGATTGATGTAGACATCGGCCAGACGCCTGTTGACATTGTACTTGCTGATATCCGGGCGCGTCGTTATCCAGTTGGCTAGCGGCCCCAGCCCTAACCAGTCGCCGATGGCCGACACCAGGTTGTCCTTCGACTGCTTGTCGGCATGCTTAGCCTGTTGCAAGTCGATGGCGATGACGATGTCGGCACCCATGTCGAGCACCACATCGACGGGCAGATTGTTCATCATGCCGCCATCGACGAGCGTACGCCCGCCAATCTGTGCCGGCTTGAACAGGCCGGGAATGGCCATCGACGCACGAACGGCACGGGCCACCCGCGGTGGTGCCGCCCACTCGCCGACGTCCTCGCCGATGACCACCTCGAGGGCGTTCTTCAGCTCGGCGGCAACGCAGCGGAAGGGCACGCGGAGGCTGTCGAAGGTGCCGGCGTGCTTCAGCAGCAGCATCGAGTCGACCATCTGCTCCACCTGTCCGCCCCGTAGCATGCCGAACGAGGGATTGTCGCGGCTGATGACGGGGAAGCCGAAGACGTAGGTGACGCCGTCGACCTGCCGCATGGGGTCGCCGCTGAGGTCGGCACGGCGGTCGGTGAGCAGCGAGAGCCACTCCTGCTGGCAGAACAGCGTCTCGAGCTCGGCAGCGCTGTAGCCGGCGGCATAGAGGGCGCCGACGATGGCACCGATGCTCGTGCCGGCAATGTAGTCGGGACGGACGCCAGCCTCCTCGAGCACCTTCAGCGCACCTATCGCGGCCGCGCCCTTGGCGCCACCGCCCCCGAGCACCAGTCCCACCTTCGGGCGGGCATGGCAGCCGTCGGGCGCCGGCGCTGCGACGGCGTCGGCAGCGCGGTTTTCAGTGGTCACTTGGCCGTTGGCAGCGCGGCTTCCGGCCATTGTCAGTGCCTGTGCGCCGGTTGTCAGCATGCAGAGCGCCAGGCAGGCCACGAGTGTACGTCTCATCTTCGTATTCATAGCAGTCAGTACAGTTAGTGCGGCAAAGATACAAAGATTTTCCGAATCCGCAAGAATTTTTTCAACATTTTCTTTGCTTTTTGCAACTCTTTTCGTAATTTTGCACCCCAAACAGGGCATACGCTATGGAGAGAGAGAGCCTCGACATGCAGGCAGTACACCGTTGGGACGACACGGCGCTGACGATGCTTTACAGACATTTCTATAAAGCACTCGTCGCCTTCTCCGTGCAGATAGTGGCCCAGACGCAGGTGGCCGAAGAGATTGTGCAGGACATCTTCGTCAGGACATGGCAGCGCCGCAACACCTACATCACCGAGGGTGCGCTGAGGGCCTACCTCTACAACAGCGTCAGGAACGAGAGCATCAGCTACCTGCGCCGGCAGCGCACGGAGCAAAACCGCATGGAGGCGTACGAAAGGGAGTGGCGGCTGCAGGCCGACGACGCAGATGCCGACAGCCAATGGCTCCAGCGCGAGGAGGCCATCCGCCGACTGCTCAATGCCATCGACCGGTTGCCCGCACGGCAGCGCGAGGTGTTCCTGCGGGTGGTCAAGGGGAAGACCACGGCCGAAATCGCCAGCGAGCTGGGCCTGGAGCCGGGGTCGGTCAAGAAGCAGCGCCAGAGGGGCATCGAGCGGCTACGCGACGAGATGGATCAGCAAGGGGAATAAATGGTGTGCCAGGCGTGCCCGCCAGTGTAGGGGCAGGCCTTGTGCCAGCCCGTTGGCCCGTCAGGGCCAGTGTTCGCGTACGGCCTTCAAAAATCGCCCCTACGACCCTCAAAAAAACACACCCCCATCCTCTTCTCAACAATACCGTATCTTCTTCGCAACAATACCGTATCTTCTTCGCAACAATACCGTATCTTCTTAAAACCCCATTTTGGGGGCCTTTTTTTGACCCTCGCCAATAGGGGATGACACCATGCCGAAAGGACGGCGATTCGACCGTACGCGAACAATGGCCCTGACGGGCCAACGGGCTGGCACGGGGCCTGCCCCTACACTGGCGGGCACGCATGGCATTTATTTATTACCGCCCCGGCAACATTGGCGGGCACGCATGGCACGGCGATTCGACCGTACGCGAACACTGGCCCTGACGGGCCAACGGGCTGGCACAAGGCCTGCCCCTACACTGGCGGCCTGGCCCGGCACATAATTCTTACCGCCGTGTTAACACTGGCGGCCCGGCCTGGCACATATTTCATCCCCCCTTTTCCAAAATTCCTTACTCCCTCATGTCCCCCTGACCACGGAATTTGCGTATTAAGCAACAAAAGGACTAACGATGGAGAAACCATACGATTTCAACGACTTGAAGCGACTGATGGTCGAGGGAGATGTCGACGGCGACGCGCTGCATGGCCGTTATGCCACATACGCCGACGTAGACGACGGCGCCCTTGAGCAGCTTCGCGAGCGCATACGGACGGGTGACGACACCGCCACGCGCCCGCTGCGCCATGACGCCGACGGCGTGACGCCCGCGACACTGCGGCGTTGGCATCGCCTGCGCTGGGCGGCCGCCGCTGTGGTGGTCGTGGCCGTGTCGGGCGCATTGTGGTTCTACCAGTACGCCAAGGTGACACCGCCCGAGCTGAGTCCCGCCCTGCAGATGGCCATCAAACAGAGCCGCGAGAGCGGGTGCATGGAGGCGATGATCAGCCTCACCCCCGACCCGAAGGAGATCGGCGGCAGTCTTGGCCCTGAGGGCATGGCCGACGCTCAACCTGCCGCGGCGCAGCCGGGCCACCCTGCCGGCACAAGTCCCGTCCCCACCCTTTCCGACGCCCAGCCAGCCACGGCGCATCCGGGCCACCCTGCCAGCACACGTCACCGCACGTCCACGGCCCCCGCGTCAGCGAAAGCTGGCCGCGAGCCGGCGCTGCTCTCGGCACTGCGCGTGACCACCCGGTCGGACAAGGAGTTCTGGCTGACGCTTCCCGACGGCTCGCTGGTACACCTTAATTATAATACGCGCGTGATATACCCCGAACGCTTTACGGGCGGCACGCGCGAGGTATACCTTGAGGGCGAGGCCTACTTCATGGTGAGCAAGGACCGCCGTCACCCCTTCATCGTACACACGCCGCAGGGCGACGTGCAGGTCTACGGCACCGAGTTCATGGTGAAGGCGCAGCGGTCAGCGACGTCGTTGCCAGAGGTGAGCACGGCGGCCGCCAAGTCGGGCACAGCCCTTCAGCCACCAGCCGCAGCCGATGCCGCCACGCGACCCGCAGCGGCAGGCATGGCTCCGGCCGCCGTCGGCGAAGGTGCTGCCGACGCCTACGTCGTGCTGGTGCGCGGCAGCCTGGGCGTGACGCCCCCTGCCGGCGCCGAGCAGATGCTGCAGCCCGGCCAGCGACTGTCGATGAACGGCACCGTGACGACAATCGACGACGTTGACACGGCGCCCTATGTGGCATGGAACGAGGGCATGTTCCAGTTTACGAACTGGCCCTTGGAGCGTATTGTCAGCGTGCTGTCGCGGTGGTACGGCAAGCAGTTTGCCTTTGCCGTCGACGACCTGCGGCATGTGAAGCTGTCGGGAAACCTGTACCGCTACGGCCAGATAGGCCCTACGATGCGTGCCCTGGAGAAGGTTGCAGGCATCACGGTGCGGGAGAGGCAGAATGTAATGATGATTGATTATTAGTGATACTATGGGAATGAATCGACGAAAGACGCCTATTGGCAGACTGGAGCTGTGGCTCACTGGCCTGCTGCTGGCCGTGAGCATGGCAGCAGTGGCGGAGCCCCCACAGGACAAGTTGGTGAGCATCGACCGGCGGTCGGCGCCTGTGGAGCGCGTGCTCCAGGACATTCAGGAGCAGACGGGGCTGAGCTTCGTCTACCGCGAGGAGCTGGTGAAGGGCTGGCCCCGCATCACGCTGACGGCGACACAGCGGTCGGCACGTCAGGTCATTGCTCAGATAGCCGGCCTCATCAGGTGCGACTATGACATCAGCAACGGCATTGTCACCTTCACACCACTGCCGGCCGAGCCCGTCACCGTGACGGGCAACGTCACCGACAGCCATGGCACGCCGCTCGAATCAGCCACGGTGAGCGTGGCAGGCACCACGAGGTCGGTGCAGACCGATGCGTCGGGGGCCTACCGCATCGGCGCGACAGCCTCGGACACGCTGCACTTCAGCTACCTGGGCTACCAGCGACGGGCCATCGCCGTGGGCAGTCACCGCCGCCTGAACGTGGTGCTCGAGAGCAGCGACTACAGCCTCAGCGAGCTGGTGGTTACCGGCTATAGCAAGCAGGAGCGCCGCGACCTGACGGGCTCGGTATCGTCGGTGAAGCTTGCCGACGACGTATCGTTCCAGACCGTCGACCAGATGCTGCAGGGCCGCGCACCCGGAGTGTTCATGTCGACCTCGTCGGGAGCCCTGGGCTCGGCCAACGTGCTGACCATCCGCGGACTGAGTAGTATCCTCGGCGATAACAACCCCCTCTACGTGGTCGACGGCGTACCCATCTACGGCACCGACCGTTCTGCCAACTCGCAGAACATGTCGGGTGGCGCCATCCCTGCCTTTGCCATGGGAGGAATGCAGACGGGTGGCGGCTCCCTTCAGTACAACATGGACGCAAAATACTCGTTCGAGAAGAACCCACTGGCCACGCTTAACCCCGAGGATGTGGAGAGCATCGAGATACTGAAGGACGCCTTCGCCACGGCCATCTACGGTTCGCGCGGCGCCAACGGCGTAGTGCTCATCACGACGAAGAAGGGCGTCAGGGACAAGCCCCGCGCCAGCGTGAGCTACACCCTGGGCGTCGACCAGCTGATGGGTAAGCTTAAGTTGCTCGACGGCAACGGTTATGCGCAGGTCTACAGCAGCTATTTCAACGGGCAGAACTTCCCGCCGCTGACAAACACCGACTGGATCGACGCCGTCACACGTACGGCCGTGAGCCACAATACGTCAGCGTCATTCAGTGGGGGCAGCAAGTCGACGTCCTACTTCCTTAGTCTGTCGTTCTCGGACAACCAGTCGTACATCATCAACAACGACATGCAGCGCTATGCCGTTCGCCTGAATGTTGACACCGAGCTGAGCAAGCACCTGAAGCTGGGCGCCAACATGTCGCTGACACGACTGGAGAACAATGCCCTGCAGGCCCAGGACATCTATAGCTACGCCATCAAGAAGGCGCCAAACCTACCCATCTACGACGCCAACGGCGACTACTACTATGGCTACCAACCCAACGCGAAGGGCGACCCGGAGGCGTATAACCCCGTGGCCATGGCCTATATTAACGACGAGACAAGCGACGATACGCGTGCCGTCGGAAACATGTACTTGGAGTGGAGCCCCCTGAGCTGGCTGACACTGAAATCGGAGATTGGCACCGACATGTACAACGTGTTTTCGAACGTCCGCAAGGGCTCGTTGCCCGAAACACTGACGGGCGTCGTCGGCAATCAGGCCACCGAGTCGCAGCGCAACAGCCTGAAGTACGTCGTCAACAATACGCTGAACATCAACAAGGTGGTGGGACAGCACTTCCTGCAGGGCGTCTTCGGGCAGAGCTACGAGTACTCCAAGGAGCGCATGATGTCGGTGGCCGGCAGCGACTTCTTCAGCCCCGACCTGCGCGGCGTGGGGGCTGCCCAGGACAAGCGCGTACTGGGAGCCAACATGCGCCAGTCGGCCTTGTTCTCAGCATTCGCTCGTCTGAACTATCAGTACCGCATGAAGTACATGGCAGGCGTGACTTATCGCCTCGACGGGTCGTCGCATTATAACAAAAACCACCGCTACCTGGGTACGCCGTCAGTGAGTGCTGGTTGGCGCTTCTCGCGAGAGCCGTTCATCCACAACGCCATGCCCTTCATCGACGAGGGTAAGCTGCGTGCCAGCGTGGGCGTATCGAGCAAGGATGGCAACAACAGCTACTACGGCTCGCAGGCCGTCTACGTGCTGAACACGCTGACCAGCTACGGCGGGCAGAACTTCCTGCAGATGTCACAGCCCAGCAATGCCAACCTCGACTGGGAGCGCACCATCACGTGGAACGTCGGACTGGACATGGAGATGCTACGCCGGCGCGTCACCATCACGCTGGACTGGTACTACAAGAAGACGACGAACATGCTCTTCTCGTCTAACCTGCCGATGTACACCGGGTACACCAAGGAGAACCAGAACATCGCCGACATGCTGAACACGGGACTGGACTTCCAGCTCGTCACGCGCAACATCTGGACGAAGGACTGGCAGTGGGAGACGGTGCTCAACCTGTCGATGGCTCGCAACAAGATACTGAAGCTGAACTTCGAGGGTAACCAGCTGGACGAGCTGAACAGCTCGTATAAGTACTACGAGGAGGGGAAGGCCGCGGCACAGTGGTACCTGCACAAGTGGGCTGGCGTGGATCCCCAGACGGGCGACCCCCTGTGGGAGTTCCGCGACGGTACGGTGTCGACGGTGCCTCCTGCCTCGCAGTGGGCCATCTCAAACCAGAACAAGTTCGTCATGGGTACGGCAACGCCGACGTTCTACGGGTCGCTGAAGAACAACCTGACGTGGAAGAACCTGGAGCTCGACGTGTTCCTGAACTTCTGCGTAGGCAGCCACATGATGAACGCTACCCGAGCCACCATGCTCACCTATACGCAGAACGCCGACAACCTTGCGGAGGAGATTCTGCAGATGTGGCAGCTGCCCGGACAGCAGACCGACATCCCCAAGCTGAAGAACGCGTCGATCATCGGCGCCTACGACTACACCACTGCCGTCACGTCGACCCGCTTCCTCGAGAACAACTCGTACCTGCGCCTCAAGACGCTGACACTGGCCTACCGTCTGCCCCAGGAACTGCTGAGCAGAATTGGGCTGGTGAAGCAGTTCAGGATGTTCGTCACCATGACCAATGTGCTGACACTGACGGGCTACAGTGGCCTGGATCCTGAGGTCAGTGCCTTCGGGTCGTCGGTGACTTCTATGGGTTACGACAACAGCACCATGCCCTCGTCACGTAGCCTGCAGTTCGGTATTAACGCAACATTCTAACCCTGACACGTCATGAAGAAGCTATTTTCACAACATATCACCGCCCTCATCGCAGCGACAATGCTGGCGGCCTGCGAGCTGGACTACGCACCTGAGAACACCTACGTCGACGAGAAGGTGTACCGAACCGAGAAGACGGCCGAGGCGGCGCTCGCCGGTGCTTACGTCCGACTGAACGTCTTCCTGTCAGGGGCACCGCAGGATCAGAACAACTACTCGAACACGGGCGACGTCTTCCTGCTGGCCGACCTGACGACCGAGAACCTGAAGGTGCAGGAGACATCGGCATCCTACGTGGCCATCGAGAGCAGCGAGTTCAGCAGCAACGAGCACGATGGCGTGCTCACGCGTATGTGGCTGAATGGCTACAATGCCATTGACTTTGCCAACAACATCATTACTGGCATCGAGACCTACGGCGAGTACGACCAGCAGAAGCAGCGAAGGCACATCGCCGAAGCGCGGTTCATACGTGCCTACATTAACTTTATGCTGCTGGCCATCTACGGCGACCAGGCGCTGCAAGGCAACACGGAGGGCGACGGCATCGTGCTGAAGTCAACGCCCTACACTGGCTACAACCCCGACGCACCGGAGGCTCGCAGCAGCAATGCGCAGTGCTGGGCTAACATCATCGGCGACCTGGAGGCGGCCATACCCGACCTCGACGAAGCGGTGCCGGCACCCGTTCAGCGCACTCACGCCAACCGCGCCGTGGCACAAGCGCTGCTGAGCCGCGTACTGCTGTACAAGGCAACGGCAGAGAACGACCGCGAGACGCTGCAAAAGGCCGCCGACCTGGCCAAGACGGTGCTCGACACACCGGGCTACGCCTTCGCGGCCACGCCCAGCGAATACGTCAACAACCTGTTCCCGTCGAACGAGTATTCGCAGACCGACGGCTATCCCAACCCCACCAGCCGTAGCGGCGAGCTCGTCTTCTTCGAGCCAAGCCGCATCTACACCGACAACTACCCCAACGGGCTGGGCTATTACCGAAAGCTGGCTTACTACATTCCACAGGAGGCCATCGACGTCTACGACGCCAGTGACGTACGCCGCACGTACCTCATCGCCCAGGGCTCGCCAACTGACAATCCGAACTACTTCACGTCGGCAAAGTATCTGGGAGGCAACTACGACGACGTCATCTACATACGCCTCGCCGAGATGAAGCTCACATACGCCGAGGCAACGGTGAGAGCCACGGGACGCATCACCACCGACGCCCTCGACGAGCTGAACGCCGTACGTAGCCGTGCCTTCAACCTGGGGCAGAAGCCTGCACCCTACACCCTGGGCGACTTCCCCACACAGGACGACTTCCTCCGCGCCGTGCTCAAAGAGCGCCGCCTGGAACTGGCCTACGAGGGCCACTACCGCTGGGACCTGATGCGCACCAACAACCTGCTGGGCGACGCACGCCTCGCCGCCATCGCCCCCAACCGCTGGAATCTTCCCGTCCCCGACTACGAGATCCGCCTAACAGAGCAGCGCATCCGCCAGAACTCCGGCTACCGGTAGGCCCCGCCCCCGAGCGCCGGCCCTCGCCCCTCCGCCCGCCGGCCCTCGCGCCCCCGCCCTCCGGCTCTCGCGCCCCCATCCGCCGGTCCTCGCTGCCCGTCGTTCAGTATGGCGCGTTGCCAACGCGCCCCCCCC
>JAEEGL015032820.1_pt1 | contig 32180 bp, 33 predicted proteins | sample 9134231 | NCBI WGS metagenome assembly JAEEGL01 (sample SAMN16246548, study PRJNA631951) | gut metagenome | biome: gut microbiome; feature: rumen; material: fiber-attached | host: Bos | place: Iran: Karaj | collected 2018-10 | reverse complement strand
GACGCGCAAGAGAAGAAATAAAGTCCTCGGCCTCGCCAAGGGTTACTGGGGAGCCAAGAGCAAGCACTACAAGATGGCTTTCGAGCAGCTGATGAAGTCCGGCCGCTATGCCTATGTCGGACGCAAGCAGCGCAAGAGAGACTTCCGCAAGCTGTGGATCACCCGCATCAGCGCAGGCTGCAAGCTCAACGGCATGAACTATTCCACTTTCATGCACGGCCTGAAGCTCGCCGGCGTGGAGATGAACCGCAAGATGCTCAGCGAGCTGGCGATCCATGAGCCCGCCGCCTTCACCGCGCTCACCGAGCAGGCGAAGGCCGCTCTCGCGAAGTAAAACGGCTTTAAAGCGCTCCGGGGAAGACCGGAGCGCTTTTTCCATAAGGAAGTCAGACGGAGCCCGCGGCAGATCGCCGGCTTCGCGCGGAAAGCACATACGTTTCTGCGAAGAATACAAGGAGGAGAACAAATGATCCACGGCGTCGGAACGGACATCCTCTCCCGCGCGCGCTTCGGAGCGCCGGAGCCGGACGATCCCTTCATCCGCAGAGCCTATACGCAGGCGGAGCGGACGGAGGCTGAGGGGAGGAGCGACCCCAACCGCTGGTACTGCACCCGCTTTGCCGGGAAGGAGGCCGTGTTCAAGGCGCTCGGCATGAATCCGGATCTGGCCCGGCTCGATGAGATCGAGATCCTCTCCGACGTCTTTGGCGTCCCGCGCGTACGGCTGCTCGGGCGCATGGCGGACTTCGCCGCGCGCGCGGGCGTGACTCATGTGCATCTGTCGCTTTCCTGGGAGACGGAGTACGCCGTGGCCTTCGCTGTCTCGGAGCGCGCCGAACAGGGCGGCCCGATCAAACTGTAATTGAAATATTAGTGCGAACACCCCGCGCGCAGCATGTGCACGCGGGGTGTTCGCTATTCGCGCACGATGTGCGCGAGATCATTGTTCAGTCTCCCTCTCCAACTCTCTCGTAGGTCATAAACGAGTATCGCAGACCGTCTTGTTCCTTCTCCTCGCCACGCTCGGTGATGGTCCAGCCCGCGTCTGCGTCGAGATTCGGGAAAAAGGCGTCCGAGTGGGGACAGGCGTCTATTTTTGTGACGTAAACACGGTCCACGTAAGGCAGCATGGCGCAGTATACGCTCTCACCGCCGATTACGAAGACCTGAGGCTCATCCCTGACGAGGGCAAGCGCCGCCTCGACGTCCGCGGCTGTCTCCGCACCCGGGATGGACAGCTTCGAGCGCGTGAGCACGATGTTGCGCCTTCCCCTGAGCGGCCTGCCGCCGGGAAAGTCTGCCAGCGTGCGACGGCCGACGAGGACGGCGGCCGAACCGGTGATCTCCCGGAAGTGTTTCCGGTCCTCCTTGACGACGATGGGCTGCGTGCCGCCGCAGCCGATGCCCCAGTCACTGTATACCGCAACGATCGCATCCATAAAACCGCTCCTTAAACCGCTACGGGAATCTGCCCCGTGAAGTCGCTGTATTCGTAGTCCTCCAGATCGAAACTGTCGCGCGTGAACCTGTAGAAGTCCGTCACGGACTTGTCGATGACGAAACGGGGCGCCTTTTTCGGCTCATTCTGGAGGATGCTCTCGATTACGGGCACGTGGCGGTCATAGATGTGCGCGTCCGCGATGACATGCAGCAGTTCGCCGGCCTCAAGGCCGGAAACCTGTGCGAACATGTGCGTGAGCACCGCATACTGGCATACGTTCCAGTTGTTGGCCGTGAGCATGTCCTGCGAGCGCTGGTTCAGGATCGCGTTGAGCGTGTTTCCCGAAACATTGAAGGTCATCGAATAGGCACAGGGATACAGCGCCATCTCGCTCAGATCTGCAAAATTGTAGATATTCGTAAGAATGCGGCGCGAGGCGGGGTTGTGCTTCAGATCGTAGAGTACGCGGTCGACCTGGTCCATATCGCCCTCCGGGTAGTGGTGCTTGACGCTGAGCTGATAGCCGTATGCCTTGCCGATGGAGCCGGTCTCGTCCGCCCAGGCGTCCCATACGCGGGTCCGCAGTTCATGTACGTTGTTCGATTTCGCCTGCCAGATCCAGAGCAGCTCGTCCACAGCGCTCTTGAGATAGGTACGGCGAATGGTGAGAATGGGAAACTCCTCTTTTAAATTATAGCGGTTGACGATGCCGAATCTTTTGACTGTGTGGGCGGGCGTGCCGTCCTCCCAGCGGGGGCGCACTTCCCGGTCGGTGTCCCAGACGCCGTTTTCCAGAATGTCACGGCAGTTTTGGATAAAGATCTCGTCCGCGCGGCTCATAAACGTCCCTCCGTAAATGGATTCCAGTGCTGTGGATAGATTCCGATACCAGTGTAGCACAAACCTCGTAGAAGAACAACATACATTCTGCTTCAGCAGCGTTGCGGAGAGAGCGGCCGGGTCTGCACTTCCCACTTTTCGACAGGGAAGGCGTGATCACGAGCACCGGGATTCTGCGGGTATTCATTACGAAATGATTTTCTCGCCCGGGTTGTGAAAATGCACAAGGGATACTGTGAATTCTTACAGTAATCAATGAATTATTTTTCAAAATAGAATAATTATCTTTACTTAAAATGCTTGCAACCCCACAGGACAGATGCTATAATTTGTATAACATAGTGAGCACTGGTCAGTTTGCGAAGGATAGCCACGTGAAAGTTCATTTCAGAACGTGAAAGGCGGATAAAACAATGATTCGTGACGAACTGTACAAGAATATGTCCAATAAGATGTCCCTTCCGGGATTGCTCCGCCGCGTCGATCGGCTGCACAAGCTTGCTCTGCGCAATCGTCTCGTTTCCGAAGTAAAGGCAGAACCCGGTCAGCCCGTCATCCTCATGATTCTGGAAAAGGCGGCCTCCTCCGACTACTCCGTTTCGCAGAATGACCTCGCGCAGGCGCTGCACGTGTCTGACCCGACGATCACGACTTCCATGAAGAGTCTCATTCGTCAGGGGTATGTCAGCAGGGAGCAGGATCCGGCAGATCGCCGCAGAATGCTTCCGAAGCTCACTCCACAGGGTGAGGAAGCGGCAAAAAAGTGCCGCCGCTGTTTCAACAAGGTCAACGCGGAGATGCTCGACGGCTTCTCCAAGGAAGAAGAGGAGCAGCTGCTCTCAATGGTGCGCCGCATCGTTGCCAACCTGGAAAAGAGCATCGACAGATAAGCTTTGAATATCAAAAAACGCCTGCGTTCATCGCAGGCGTTTTTTGATCTATTCCTCTGCAGGAAGATAGAGTTCCGGACGGTTGCTGTAGCAGAAAAAAGTCGAACCGAGCGCTTCGTCCCGGTACTCTGCGAAGACGCCGCCGCCCTGCCGGAAGTTGGCCTGAAAGACAACAGAGGGGTCGTTCATCACGCGCTCACCGCGCAGCAGCCGCACCGCCAGCCGCACGCAGAGCTCCGAGGGCTGCAGCGTATCGAAATAGCGGCAGTTCTTGCCGTAATACTGGCCGGGCTGCTCCAGGACCTCGCGGATCGTGTCCGGGAACTCAGGGCTTGCGACGCGATTGAGGACGACCTCGCCCACGCACATCTTCCATTCGTCGGAGAGCCAGAAGCTGCCCGCCTCCGCGTACATGATCCGGCTCAGCAGCACGAGATCCTCAAATTCAAATGCGCCGTCCTCGGCATCCAGGAGCCGGAGTGTTTCGTTGCGCGCCTCGGCCGCGGCTTCTCCGCGCGTGTAGTCCTCCTCGACAACGGCGCAGACCATTTCCTCCAGATAGTCGGACTCCCACGCATCCCCGCTCACGGGCATCGCGAGAGCCGCGCAGACCGCGACTGTGGCCGCAAAAGTCATAATCGTACCCAGATGGCTATGCCTCCTTTCGTTGGCGGATCGTTTCAAATCATATGCGTCGACAGGCGTGAGGCCTGCCGACAACAGCGGTCATCATACCAAAAGAAACAAAATATTACAATAAAAATCATAATGATTACGAAATTGTTTGGCTGAATGCCATATCTGAGACCGAAAACAGCTCTCTGGTTTGTGCATATTCCATAGAAATTCCCGGGCTCTGGCCTTTGCGGGAGGCAGACCCGGTGAGGGATATATCCATCTGGAATGCCGGGACCCGGATTTGCGGTCTGCAGGCCATTCTACAGAAGTCCGGTACGCATACAGGCTCGAGCGGGCGTGCTGCAGCAGAAACCGGACCCATTTTCCGCATTGCGGTCAAATACCCGGGGTGCTATACTAAAATAAACACGTTATGTTTGGGGGAACAACGCCGATGTACTGGAAGAAGCTGGTTGTCCTGCTGCTCGCGCTCTGCCTTACGGCGGCATTTTCTGCCTGCGGCGGCGAGAAGGCCCCTGCGGAGGTCGAGCCGATTGTTGTCACCCCGGTGCCTCCCGAAGTGACTCCGGACGGCGTACAGGATCCGACCGGCGTGCCGGATGCACAGCCGGAGCCTGAGCCAGAGCCGGAGCCGGAACCGACCCCGGAGCCAGAGCCGGAATGGGAGCCGGACTGGACGCTGCTGGATTTTACCGATGTCGAGGATGCGGTTCGCTTCGTCCGTGAACGCTACGAATCCCGCTGGTCGAACGACTCTGGAGACAGGATGCGCTTCTGCAGCGAGACGCTCACGGCCTATGACAACGAGGGGCGCGTCCGCTTCGAACGCACGGTCGACTCCGATGATTACGCCAGCGAATTCGTCTACTCTTACGGTGTGCCGTGCTACGAGTATGAATGGGAGACGTATATCAACAGCACCCGGTTCCGTACCAACGAGGGCGAGGGTACGCTGCGTGAGGACATATACGAAGCGGCTACGGACGTTCTCTTCCGCACGGTGAACTCCGGCACGGACGTTCTCTTCCGCATCGATTATGAATATGACACAAAGGGAAACCTGACGGGGGAGATCACGGTGGTCCCCTCCGCGGAAGAAGATTACCCGGTTTCCGTGAAGACTTATACCTACGACAGCTGGAGCGGGGAGCTCATTCGCGAGGTTTATGAGGAAGGCGCTGGCGCGGGCTCGCAGACCGTAACGGAGTATGAATATGAGGACGGAAGACTGTGCAATGAACGTACGATGCTGATCGACGAATACGGCGAGAAGCACACCACCGAGTCGAGATATGATTATAATGAAGAAGGCGAACTGATCCGCAAGGATGAGACCGACATGGAGGGAGAACGACGCTGGGAGTATGAATACGACGATGAGACGGGCGAAGTCTCGCGTATCTCATACAATGGCTACACACACTATGTGGAGACGCTGACATATACGGAGTGGGGCGATATCAAGAGCGTACGCACCGAGTATCTGGACGATCCGGAGGTGGATACCGTCGAGTACGAATACGATGCCGAATGCCGTCCCGTGCGGATCGTGGAGTCGTATGAGTACGGCGCATCTCGCGAGTCTCGCACGACGACCTATTCCTACGAGTTTGCGGACTGAGTCGGGACGGACGGAATCTGTCATCCTGAGTGTGCGCGGGCCGGAGGACCTCTTTCTGGGGCCTCCGGTCCGCGGTTTCCGGATGACAGAACAGGCGGACAAAGCCACTTGACATGCCCGAGCAATGATTGTATACTGCACTCTGCACAGAGGATAACTCCGTGCGTGACAACTGAATATGGTTGAATGAGCCAAATCAAGTGAAGGAGAAAAAACATCCATGAAGAAATCCGCAAAGCTCATCGCTCTCCTGACGGCCGTTCTGTGTCTGGCTGCGGCACTCTGCGCATGCGGAGGCGGCAAGCCGAATACCCCGAATGGTCCGGCAAACTCGACTGAAGGCTCGCCCGCGCCGGGTGCAAGCGCGAAGGACAGCATCGTTGTTGCCATTGCGCAGGACCTTGGCGAAAGTCTTGACCCTCACCGTATGGAGGCCGCAGGAACCAGGGAAGTTCTGTTCAACGTATTCGAAGGGCTCATGAAGCCCGACAGCGAAGGCAATCTGTTCCCCGCTGTCGCCAAAGAGTACGTCGTTTCCGACTCCGGAGACGTCTACACGTTCAAACTGCGTGAAGGCGTCCGGTTCCACAACGGCAACTTGGTGACGGTCGGGGACGTTCTTTATTCTCTGCGTCGCTGCATGGGCGAGTACGGCGACGTGACGGTGGACGGCTTCGACATCGTTGAAGAGGTCAGAGCCGAGGGCGAGGATACCGTCGTCATCAAGCTGACGAAGAGTTCGCCCGCATTCCTCGCGGCACTGACCGCGGCCATCGTACCCGAGGGGTATGAAGATCAGGCAACTGCGCCCGTCGGCACCGGCCCCTTCCGCTTCGTTTCCCGGGCCGCACAGGAAAATCTCGTGCTCGAGCGGTTCGATGACTACTGGGGCGAGAAGGCCAGACTGAAGACCGTCACATTCAAGATCATTGAGAATCCCTCCACGCTCGTGCTCTCCCTTAAGAGCGGCGCGGTCGATCTGTGCAGCCATCTGACCTCTGTGCAGGCAGCCGAACTCGGCAGCGACTTCGACATTCTTGAGGGCACGATGAACCTCGTGCAGGCTGTGTATCTGAACAACGCCGTGGAGCCGCTCAGCAATCTGAAGGTGCGCCAGGCCATGAGTTACGCCATCAACCGTGACGAGATCATGACCTATCTTGCCGACGGCCGCGGCACCGCCGTAGGCAGCAGTATCTATCCTGCTTTCGGCAAGTACTTCATGCCGGAACTCGTGGATTACTACAAGTACGACGTGCAGAAGGCCAAGAGCCTGCTTGCCGAGGCGGGGTACCCGAACGGCTTTGATCTGGAGATCACCGTTCCCTCGGCCTATCAGCCGCACATGGATACCGCGACGGTCGTGGTCGAGCAGCTTCGAGCCATCGGAATCAACGCATCCATCAAAGCCGTTGAGTGGAGCGCCTGGCTCAAGGACACCTATCAAGGCCGCGATTTCCAGGCGACCGTGATCGGCTTCGACGCTAAGAACCTCACGGCCGGCGCGATGCTCGACCGCTGGCGCAGCGACGCGAGCGGCAACATGATCAATTTCAACAACGCCGAGTACGACGAGACGCTCGACAAAGCGAACGCAAGCGTCGACGACGCTGAGCAGACCGCGCTGTACAAGCGCTGCGAGACCATCCTCACCGAGCAGGCGGCCAACCTCTATATCCAGGATATGTGCGACCTTGTCGCCATCAAGGCCACGCTCGGCGGCTACCAGTTCTACCCGCTCTACGCGATGGATCTCTCCACCGTGTATTACAAGTAAGACCGGATCGCAAAAGACGGACACCGAAAGGAGTGACAAAGCATGCGTTATATCGTCAAGAAAATCGGCATGCTGATCGTCACGCTTCTTTTGGTGTCCGTACTGGCGTTTCTGGCTTTCCAGATTATCCCCGGTGATCCCACCACGAAGCTGCTTGGCACGAGCGCGACGCCTGAAAAGGTCGCCGCGCTGCGCGAGACGCTCGGCCTCACCGGCTCCATCCCCGCGCGCTACTGGCGTTGGCTCACCGGCATGCTGCGCGGCGATCCTGGTGTGAGCTATGCTTATCAGCAGCCCGTGGCCCAGCTGCTCTCCGACAAACTGCCCGTAACGCTTTGCCTCTCGGCCATGAGCTTTCTTCTTGTGCTGCTCATCTCCATCCCTGCGGGCGTGGGGCTGGCATGGCGCGCGAACAGCTTCATCGACCGGCTCTTCGGTGTGGTCAACCAGATCCTGATGAGCGTGCCGTCCTTCTTTATCGGCATCCTGTTCACATTTCTCTTCGGCCTCGTACTCAAGTGGTTCACACCGGGCGAGTTCGTGTCCTATAAGGTGAGCGTCGGACGCTTCCTGCTCAACCTCATTTTCCCCGCGCTCGCCATCGCGCTGCCGAAATGTACGATGGTCATCAAGCTTCTGCGAGGCAACATCCTCTCGGAATACGGCAAGGATTACGCGCGCACGGCCTACAGCCGCGGCAACGACACAAAGGGCGTCATCCGGCGTCATCTGCTGCGCAATGCCATGCTGCCGGTCGTGACATTCCTGGCATTTACACTCGCGGACATCGTTGCCGGGAGCATCATCGTCGAGCAGATCTTCACGATCTCCGGTCTCGGACGGCTTCTGCTGAGCGCCATCGGCAACCGCGATTACCCCGTCGTGCAGGCCATCATCGTCATCCTTGCGACCATCGTCATCGTCGTAAACACGGCGGCGGACATCATCAATCAGTATCTGGATCCAAGACTTCGTCTGCGGTGATACCATGCCCAAACAGAGAAATCACAACCTGATATGGGGCGGCGTCATCGCCGGGGCAATGATCCTGCTGATTCTCATCGGCCGGATCTGGACTCCCTACGACCCCAACGCCATGAGTGCCGCCCGCTCACAGGGCCCGAGCCTGCTGCATCTTCTCGGCACGGACAACTTCGGGCGGGACATCCTCTCGCGCGTGCTCACGGGCGCGGGCGCGACGCTGCTCATCGCCTTCTGTACGGTAGCCATCGGAGGCTTCGTCGGCGTCGTGATCGGTGCGCTCACCGGCTATTTCGGCGGCTGGGTGGACGAGGGACTCATGCGTCTGAACGACGCGCTCTCCGCGTTCCCGAGCATCCTGCTGGCGCTTGTGATCCTCAGCCTGACCGGCCCGGGCAAATACAACGTCATTCTGGCGCTCGGGATACTGTTCATTCCGAGCTTCGCCCGCGTGGTGCGTACGGAATTCGCCGCGCAGAAGAACCTCGACTATGTGCGCTCGGCGCGCCTGATGGGCGCGAGCCATCTGCGCGTCATGTTCCTGCATATTCTGCCGAACACGGGAAAAACGCTGCTTCGCAGCGTTGCCATCGGCTTTAACAACGCCGTGCTTGCCGAAGCCGGCATGAGCTTTCTGGGCATCGGCGTATCCCCGACGGAGGCCAGTCTCGGCCGCATGCTCTCCGACAGTCAGGCATATCTGTTCTCCGCGCCGTGGATGGCGCTGGGCACGGGTATCGCCATCGTGCTGCTGATTCTGGGCTTTGCCCTGCTCAGCGAGGGAATGGGGGATGCCTGATGCTGAAGATTCGAAATCTGCACATCTCCTTTGAGGACGGAGAGGCCGTCCACGGCATCGACCTTGACATGGCGGAAGGCGAGCGGCTCGGGCTCGTGGGCGAGAGCGGCAGCGGCAAGACGATCACCGCGCTCACCGTCGCCGGACTCATCGGCCGCAGCCGCGCTGTGACCTCCGGCAGAGTGGAGTTCATGGGGCGCGAGCTGCTCAGCTGCCCGCGTGACGAACTGCGCAAGCTGCAGGGCAATGAGATCGGCATGGTCTTTCAGGAACCGATGACGAGCCTGGATCCCACGATGCGTATCGGACAGCAGGTGGAGGAGAGCCTCCTCCTGCACACCGACATGCCGCCGGCCGAGCGCAAACAGCGCGCGCTGGAAGTGATGGCGGACGTGGAGCTTCCCGAACCGGAGGTCTGCTACCGCAAGTATCCGCACCAGCTCTCCGGCGGACAGCGCCAGCGCGCCATGATCGCCGCCGCGATCATCAACCGGCCGAAGCTGCTCATCGCCGACGAGCCGACCACCGCGCTCGACGTGACCGTACAGGCGCAGATCCTGAAACTCCTGCACCGCATCAACGCGGAAAGCGGTATGGGCATCCTCTTCATCTCCCACGACCTGAACGTCGTGCGCCGCCTGTGCGAGCGCGTGGCGGTGATGCAGAACGGCCATATCGTGGAGATGGGAACCTGCCGCGACATTTACGAAAACCCGCAGGACGCATACACCAAGAAGCTCATTGCGGCGATCCCGCGGATCGGAGGCAGACCATGACGCAGCCGATACTGGAAGTCAAAGATCTCTGCGCGTGGTATAGCTCGACCAGCATGCTGGGGAAAAAGAAGCGCGTCGAGGTGCTGCACGATGTGAGCTTTTGCCTCAACGAGGGGGAGATACTCGGACTCGTGGGCGAGAGCGGCTGCGGAAAGTCCACGCTGAGCAAGGCCATCCTCGGCATCCACAAGGAGATCTCCGGAGATGTCATCCACTACAGCAAACGCCCGCAGATGGTATTTCAGGATCCTTTCGGCAGTCTCAACCCCGCCAGGACGGTGGGCTGGATCGTAGAGGAGCCGCTGCGCATCTTCGGCAAGTACGATGCGCCTGAGCGGAAACGGCGCGTGATGGATATGCTCGAGCGCGTCGGGCTCGGCGCGGAGTACGCCTCCCGCAAGCCGCGCGAACTCTCCGGAGGGCAGCGCCAGCGTGTGTCTATCGCTGTGGCGCTTATTCAGCGGCCGCGGCTGATCATCGCCGACGAGCCTGTGAGCGCGCTGGATGTGACCATCCAGGCACAGATCCTGGAACTGCTGCGGCAGCTGCGCGCCGAACTTGGCCTGAGCTATCTGTTCATCTCCCACGACCTGAACGTGATCTATCAGATCTGCGACCGCGTGATGGTAATGGAGAAGGGCTGCATCGTTGAGACCGCGCCGACCGAACAGCTCTATGAAAACCCGCAGCATCCCTATACACAGAAACTGCTGCACTCCATGCTCGACGAGGCCTGAAGCCTTTTCCGCCGACAGGGAATACGAACATCGCCGCCCGACCAGTGACAAAGTCGGGCGGCGATGTTCGTATTCCCTTACTTTTTTCTGAAGCGTCTGTCCCTGTTGATCCAGACGACGCCCAGAACGATAACGACGAAGAAAAGCGCGAGAGGGATCCACACGAGCGGCATCAGGCCCAGAGCGCCGCCGATGACCGTCAGTTCGATGAGGAGCATCCCCAGCAGCAGTATCGCGCCGACGCCGCGGCAGAGGGCCTGCTTGTTCCACTTCGCTTTTTCCTCCGGAGAGGCGGTGTTGAAGCCGGCGATCAGATCCGCACCGTGCCCGCAAAGCAGGGCAATCGCGATGCCGACGCCGGGCAGTATGAAAACATTGCAGAAGATCAGAACAGCGGTCTTTTCCATAAAACTCCCCCCTATTTGCCAAAATAGCATGGGGAGAAGCCGCCGTCAATAGAAACACCGGCAGGCCACAGCGATTGCAGGCCGATCCGCCGCATTGCTTGTCTTTGCCGGCGGCGTCTGTTATACTGAAAGCGATTCTGAATTTGGAGAGATCGCTATGCAAGTTGCCATTCTCGGCGGCGGCGCCTCCGGCCTCATGGCTGCCATTACGGCAGCGGAGGGCGGTCATGCCGTCACAGTCTTCGAGCGGCAGGCGCGCGTGGGGCGGAAACTCCTCGCCACCGGCAACGGCCGCTGCAATCTGAGCAATATGCAGCCCCTCGAGGGGCATTATCACGGCTTGCAGCCTGACTTCGCGATTCCGGCACTGCACGCCTTTTCCGCGGAGGACGCGAGAGCCTTTTTCCGTTCGCTCGGCCTGCTGACCGTCGAGGAGCCTTCCGGACGAGTCTATCCCTTTTCCGATCAGGCGGGCAGCGTGGTAGACGTGCTGCGCTTTGCCGCCGAGGCGCGCGGCGTGGAACTGCGAACAGGCACGGAAGTCTTCGGGCTGCGGAGGCTGAGTGACAGCTTCCTCGTCGGACTTGCATCGGAAGGGCTGTATTTCGACCGCGTGATCGTATGCTGCGGCGGCATCGCCGGCGGTAAACTCGGCGGCACAAAGAGCGGTTATGAACTGCTTGCCTCTCTCGGCCATGCCGTCACGCCGCTGTGCCCGGCGCTCGTTCAGCTCAAAACGCCGGCGGAGCGGGTACGCGCACTCAAGGGCGTCCGCGCCGATGCGCGCATCCGGGCGGAAAAGGATGGCGCGGTGCTCTCGGAAAGCGAGGGCGAGGTGCAGTTCACGGAGTACGGGCTGTCAGGTCCTGCTGCTTTTGAGGTCTCCCGTGCGGCAACGACGGCGGGGGAAGGCGTCACGGTGCGGCTCGATCTGCTGAGGAACGTGTCTCTTGTGGAAGCGGAGGAGATTCTCGCTGCGCGCTGCCGCGATTTCCCGCTGCTCACGGGTGAGAATCTGCTCACGGGGCTTCTGCACAACCGGCTCGGCCGCGTCGTGCTGCGAGACGCGGGCTTTGCGCTTGACAGACCGCTTTCGGGCTTCAACGCGCGCGCACTTGCGCGTGTCGCGGGCGCGGCGAAGGACTTCACGCTTCCGGTCACAGGCAATATGGGCTTCGAGAACGCGCAGGTGACCGCAGGCGGCGTATCCGTTTCGGAATTTGACCCGTGCTCACTCCAGAGCCGCCTTGTGCCCGGCCTCTACGCCGCGGGTGAGGTGCTGGACGTGGACGGCGACTGCGGCGGGTTCAATCTGCAGTGGGCGTGGGCGAGCGGCCGCCTGGCGGGGAGGCTTCTGCCATGATCCGCGTTCGGGATCTGACGCTCCGGCCGGGCGAGCCTGAGACCTTGCTGAAGACGCTTGCTGCAGATTATCTCAATGTGAACGTGGATTCGATCACGGAGCTGCGGCTGAGGCGGCGGGCGGTAGACGCTCGAAAGAAACAGGATATCCGGCTCATATATACAGTTGACATAATATTAGACGGAGACGAGGATGCTGTGCTGCGCCGCGCGGGAGACCGCGCGAGCAGATCGGAAGAGAATGCCTATGAACCGCCGCGCACGGACGCGCGGCCGGAGAAGCACCCTGTGGTGGTCGGCTTCGGGCCAGCGGGGATCTTTGCCGCGCTGCTGCTCGCGCGCGCGGGGCTGCGCCCGATCGTGCTCGAGCGCGGACAGGACGCGGACAGGCGCGCACAGGCTGTCGAGCGTTTTCGCGCCGGCGGCGACCTCGACCCGGAATGCAATGTCCAGTTCGGAGAAGGAGGCGCGGGCACTTTTTCCGACGGAAAGCTCACTACGGGCATAAAGGATCCGCGCATCCGTTTCGTTCTGGAGAGCCTGCATACGGCGGGCGCGGACGAAAGCATTCTGTATGACGCGAAGCCGCACGTCGGCACGGACGTGCTCCGCGGCGTGGTCAAGAACCTGCGAAAAGAAATCATATCGTCAGGCGGCGAGGTGCGCTTCGGCGCACGGCTGGATGACCTGAGTATCGAGAACGGCGCGTTGCGCGCCGCCGTACTCGCAGACGGAACGGAGATCGAATGCGACCGGCTCATACTTGCCGTCGGGCACAGTGCGCGAGACAGCTTCGAGATGTTTCTCCGCCGAAGTCTGCCTATGGAACCGAAGCCCTTTTCTATGGGGGTGCGCATCGAGCACAGGCAGGCGGAGGTGGACGCGGCGCAGTACGGAGATCCGGAACTGCGCAGATGGCTGCCGGCCGCGGACTACAAGCTCAACTGCCGCTTTCTCGAGGGGGACAGCGCGTACACATTCTGTATGTGCCCGGGCGGCTGCGTGATCGCGGCAGCTTCGGAGACGGGAGGCGTCTGCACGAACGGAATGAGCGAATTCGCCCGGGACGGTGAAAACGCGAACAGCGCACTGCTTGTGACGCTTACGCCGGATATGTTCCCGGACAAAAGCGTGCTCGGCGGCATGTACTGGCAGCGGGAGATCGAGCGCCGCGCGTTCACGGCGGGCGGAGGAGACTACCGTGCGCCGGCTCAGCTGGCAGGTGACTTTCTGAAGAAGCAGCCCAGCAGAGGGAAGGGGAGCGTCACGCCGAGCTACCGTCCGGGCGTGACGTGGTGCGAGCTGCACGAGGTGCTTCCTGAAGCGATCACGAAGACGCTGGAAAAAGCCATCCCGGAACTGGGCAGAAAACTGCGGGGCTTCGACGCGCCGGACGCGGTGCTCACCGCGCCGGAGACGCGTTCCTCCTCGCCCGTGCGCATCCTGCGGGGCGAGGATCTGCAGTCGAAGGTCCGGGGGATCTTCCCCTGCGGCGAGGGCGCGGGTTACGCGGGCGGTATCGTCTCGGCCGCCGTGGACGGCCTCCGCTGTGCCGAGGCGCTGATCGCGTCGGTGTAAAGCAGCGAAAAAACGCCCCGGTCGGGGCGCAAAAAACAGAGCCGGCGGGCACATCGGGAAACAGAATTGGTGGGGTAAAGATGCGTATTCTTGAAGAGTATTATAACAGCCGCGACGAGGACAGCCGGCTTCTGTCCCCGCATGGGAAGATCGAATTCCTGACCACAATGAAATATATTCGCGAGTGTCTGTCAGAGGTTTCGGAGCCCGTGATCCTTGAGGTCGGCGCGGGAACCGGCAGATACAGCGTAACGCTTGCCAGACAGGGACTCCGGGTAACGGCGGTCGAACTGATTCCCCGCAATCTGGACATACTGCGGTCGAAACTGGACGGCACAGAACCTATCACGGTCCTTCAGGGCAACGCGATGGATTTGTCCGTTCTGCCGGATGCCGTGTTTGATCTGACGATGCTGCTGGGGCCGATGTATCATCTGTACACACGGGAGGACAAACTTCAGGCGCTTGCCGAAGCCGTTCGGGTGACGAAGCCGGGCGGCAGGATCCTGGTCGCCTACTGCATGAACGAGCCAACGGTCATTCAGTACTGCTTCGCGGCAAACGGCTTGAACGAAACTCTGGAACAGGATCTGCTTACTCCGGACTGGCACTGCAAAAGCGAGCCGAAAGAAGTGTTCGATCTGGTCAGGACGGAAGACATCGCCTCTCTCGACGCCGAGTTTCCGGTCGAGAGGATCAAACTGATCGCGACGGACGGAGCCGCCCACTATTATCGCGACCTGATCGACAATATGGATGGGGAAACATACGCGAAGTGGCTGGAGTACCATTTCGCTACGTGTGAACGTCAGGACCTGGTCGGCGCGTCGAACCACACTCTGGACATTCTCGCCAAAAAGCCGGAACTCAGATGAAAGAACTACGTTTTGCCGTTCTGCAGACCATACCCGTGTTTTTCACCTACCTGTTCATCGGCATCGCTTTCGGCGTGCTGATGGATGAGGCGGGCTTTTCCGCCGTCTGGACAGTGCTCGCGCCGGTACTGATCTACGCGGGCTCGGCGCAGCTGGTGATGGTTCCGATGCTTGCGGCGGGCACTTCGCTGCTGACGCTCGCCGTGACGGTATTTTTAATCAACGCCCGGCATGTGTTCTATGGCATCGCCTTCCTCGAGCGCTTTCGCGGGATGGGCGCGCGCTATCCCTACATGGTGTTTTCCCTGACGGACGAGACCTATTCGATCCTCTGTTCCGTACAGTGGCCTGAGGGGCTCGATCAAAAGCGCGCGTCTTTCCTTATCGCGTTGCTCGACCAGTGCTACTGGGTCTTCGGCTGCGCGATCGGCGCCTGTGTCGGGAGCCTCCTGAAACTGGATCTGCGCGGCATCGACTTTTCCGCGACGGCTTTCTTCCTCGTGGTCGTCGTCAACCAGTGGCGGCAGAGCGAGAATCATCTGCCCGCCGCGGTCGGACTCGTGAGCGCGGTGGCGCTCCGGCTGCTGCTCGGCGCGGAGCGCTTTCTCATCCCGGCGCTGCTTTTGAGCCTCATGGCGCTGCTTCTCACACGCGCTATACAGGCCCGGAAGGAGGGAGCGGCATGAGCGGAGGACTCTATCTGTTTCTGGCAATCCTCGTTGCCGCCGCCGTGACGCTTCTCACGCGCGCCGCGCCTTTTCTGCTATTCCGCGGCCGGGAGCTGCCGAAAACGGTACGGTGGCTCGGCACGGCGCTGCCGCAGGCGATCATGGTGATCCTCGTGTGTTACTGTCTGCGGAACATCGACTTTACCGCCGCGCCTTTCGGGCTGGCCGAACTCGGTGCCGCCGCGCTGGTCGTGCTGCTGCAGGCAACGAAAAAGAATATGTACCTCTCTATCCTCACGGGCACGGCTGCGTATATGCTGCTGATCCGGATCCTGTAGAACGAGGCGTTGAGCAAACACAGCTCGCTCCGATGTCGAAGAAGCCCCCTGCATTCGTGCAGGAGGCTTCTTCGACATCTGTTATTTCTTTCCGGTGAGCGCGCCGAGCGCGTTGCCGAGCAGTTCGCTGATCAGGTCGCCTGCGCCGCCGGCGGATTTCTCCAGAGCCTTGAGCGCCGCCTGCTTTGCGTTGTCGTCTGCTTTTCGCCAGAGAGAGACGAGCTTTTTCTCCTCAGCGGAGAGCTTTACGCCGGTCGAGGCCGGCCTTGACGAGGCCGGCTTGGACGATGAGCCGCCTTTGGCGGCGTCGAGCAGGGACTTCTGTGTTACGCCAGTGGCCTTGGCGATCGACTTGAGCTGCTCCTGAGTGAGTTCCTTTTCACCGCGCTCGGCCTTGCTCACATCTGATGCGGTAAGCCCTCTGACCTTTTTCGCCAGCTGGTCCTGCGTCAGACCCGCGTTCGTGCGGGCCTCCTTGATAAGCGTTCCGACTTTCTTCGCCATGTTTGCAGCCTCCTTCAGTCTCTTTCCTGCACCGCGCCGTGACCGGGGCAGAGCAGCCAGTCTCCGTATTTCTGCATCAGAGCCTCTCGACACTTCTTCGACAGCGGCGGATCTGCCTCCACACCCGTCATCAGGAAGGGCGCGAGGCTGTTGAATTCGCGCTGCTCGTCCGAAAAGCCCTTGATATTCACATATATATCGCCGGTGAACACAAGCTTCAGCGCTTCGCAGACGATCACCGTTTCGCCGCGGACGTGGCCGCCCGGGCCTTCGTAGAGATCGAAGCGCCACTCTCCGAAGTCCAGTTCTCCGACATGCTCGAACATGTCCACGCCTTTGCGCGCGCCGTAAACAACTGCATTTTTCAGGTCGGGGGGCACGTAGCGCGTGATGATCTTGCTCAGGGCGCAGTAAGGCGCATGGGCCGGGATCTGCTCACGGAAGTCCGGCTCGCCCCGCTGCTGCATCACAAAGTTGTCGTAACAGCTCTGATTCATGTAGACGGCCTCGAACATATCCTGCAGGCCAACGTGATCGACGTCCGCGTGGGTGAGCAGGAGCCGCTTGCGCAGATGCTGAAAGTCGGGAATCAAGGCGCTGATCTCGTACAGCATCTCATACTTGTAGCAGGCGAAGCCGCAGTCGATGAACAGCAGTTCGTCCTGCCAGCGCAGGATATAGGTGTTGCTGCCGCAGGGAGGATAGATCACGTACATGGTAAGGTTGTCCGCAAGACGCAGCGCAGCCTTGCCGGCCTCGAACTGCTCGCCCTTGCGGTCCATAACGAAACGGGCGAAGCGGCGTATGTAATCGAATGTCTGCAGGGAGCTTTTCTTCTGTTCATCGAGCAGCTGCATCATCTGATTGGCATAGATAAGAACGTCGTTGGTCTGCGCCTGAGAGAGTCCGAGGATGGAGCGCATCTCGTTGGCAAAACTGACGTAGAACACCGTGCCGTCGAGGAAACGGTCAGTCACCTCATAGTCGAGGATACGGATCTCACAGATGCGTGAAAGCGCGTCGATGAGCCGGCCCACAGCGTCTGGATCCTCGATCAGCAGACCCATTTTGAAATACTGCCACGGCGTGCCGTTCTCCTGCGCGCTGATGTAGGAAATGTTCACATGATGCCGCCCGAGCAGCTCGAGCGCGGGCTCGATCGCACCGGGCACGTCCGGCAGCGTCAGCACGATCATAAGGATGCTCCGGCTGTCCTCGCCGTCGGACAGGTAGCCGCATTCTGCGAGGCGGCTCTCGATCCGCTCGAGCTGCGTCTCCGTGGCGGTCACCTCGAGAAAAAGAGTGTGGGTATCCACTGCGCGGTTGTAGTTCACGCGCGTGATATTGCCGCCTGCCTCTGCAATGATGCGGCTTGCCAGAAGAAAAGCGCCTGCCTTGTCCGGCATTTTTGTGACGAAGGTCTTTCGCATAACGGTGCTGCTCCTTGCTCGTTGCTTGCGGAATCATCATACCATCCCGGCCCCAGCTTGTAAACGCCGAAATGGGGCTTGACAAATCCGGAGAATCAGATATAATGCATAGTAGTTAGCCAAGGCTAACTGCAGAGGACATGCAGACAGTTTTCTTTTATCCTCCCTCTCCTCCGGCGACCGTATCCACTCCCCGGCCGCTATGCCCCAAGCGAGATCCCCCGGACGCGTACATCCGGGGGATCTTTGTTGATTATTCCTCTTTCCGCTTGCGGTAGAGATAGACGTCCAGCTCGTCCTTGATCTTCTGCGGGATTTCCCGCGCGACGGGGCAGACGGCGGCACAGGCCATTCTGCGCGTGAATTCCGTGATGAAGCCGATATCGGACTTGATCTGCTCCGCGGAGAGCAGTTCCTTGCGGTCATAACGGCAATGGATAGGCGCAATGTTGCCGGAAGCGAGCCGCGCAAAAGACAGTGCCGGGACGCCTTTGTCCGCAAAGGGCGTGGAGTCGCTGGAATACACGCCGGTGCGGCTTGCCACGGGGAAGCCCAGCTCCGCGCCCATATAGGAGACGTAGTGTGCCAGCTTGTCTTCGGCGGAGACACAGGCGATGAACTTGCCCATGTAGGTGCCGATCATATCCAGATTGACATTCAGAACCATCTTCTCCAGTTCTGATTCGTGTGCCAGTACATAAGCCTTTGAGCCGAGCAGGCCGCGCTCCTCGCTGCCGCAAAACACAAAGCGCAGACCGTACCGGCGCTTCGCGCTTTTCAGCGCCTCCAGCACGCCGAGCAGACCGACGCAGCCGGACATGTTGTCGTAAGCGCCGTGGGAGAGAGCGGTGGTGTCATAGTGCGCTGTGAGGACGATCCATTCGTCCGTCTCGCCGGGCACTTCCGCGATGACATTGTGCGACTCACCCTCGTATTCCTTCTGCCGGATGGAGATGCGCACACGCTTGACACCGCTTTTCACCAGTGCCATAGCATCCGCGCTGTGGAGCATCGCGCAAAGTAGCTTTTCCCCGTCACCGACGACGGCTGCGCGCAGATCACGCTCGTCAATGTCGCGCTGCGGGTAATACAGATTGCCATATTGGAAGAGTATGCCCTTCGCACCGGCCTTGAGGAGATCCTGATAGAGAAAGCGGCCGACGCCCTGAGCGTCGAGCAGCACGATCTTGCCCTTCGCGCCTGCGACGGAGACCTTGTCCTGACCGGGCATGTAATAGAGCTCGGCTTCGACATCTCCGCTGCCGCAGCCGAAGAAGCCACGGCAGGGAATCTCTTTCCCGTCCGCGAGCACCTGTGCGGACTTGATTTCCGCCATCGGCACCGTGAAGCTCTCGAGCCGCGTCTCGGCGCCCATCGCCTCACAGCGCGCCTTGAGGTATTCAGCGACACGCAGTTCCTCCGGAGTGCCGCTGCGGTGGACAAAGTCCGTGTCCCTAAAGATCTGTCTGATCGTTTTTACGTTCATTTGGGTTGCTCCTTTCTTTCCTGTTCTGTGCTTTAGCATATCATTTCTGCGGCTGGTGAGCAAGAAAAACGCACGTCAGCACAGTATAAAACAGTTGCATTCTCCTACAGATATGATATATTAATATTATTGCGGGATGCAATAAATCCAAATTACGAGGTGGGCACGATGAGTTTCAAGAGCGAATACATGAAGGCCATGGATCGCAAGGGCATCAAGTATACCGACGTCGATGAGTTCCGCGTCCGCGTTTCCTACTCCGGAGACAACACCAACAAGATTGATGTGAACGTCATCTTCGACAAGGACGGCGAGGGCCTTGTGGCTCTGCGCTGCTGGAGCTTCGGCAAGGTCCCGGACGGCAAGCGCGGTGCGCTGCTTGAGGCCTGCAACAAGCTCAACTCCGACTACAGATGGGTCAAGTTCTATATTGACGACGATGGTGACATCGCCACTTCTCTGGACGCGGTGATCGACATCGACACCGTTGGCCCGGAGGTTATTCAGCTCGTCAGCCGCATGGTCAGCATCTACGATGGCGCCTATCCGACGCTCATGAAGGCGACTTGGGCCTGATTGCGAAAACCGATATCAGAATCGAACGGGCTTTCCGGCTTCGGCAGGAAAGCCCGTTCGATCGTCTTGGTGCGCATAGAGAGTAAGCGTCAGATCAGAGACAGCCACGTTTCAGATTCTTCTCTGGTATGGAATACAGTTATATTTCGCGAACTGCGGTATTGGTCTATGAGCTCATAAATCGCGGGTAGCTGATCTTTGGGGAAATCCAGAATGTACTGCCGGAACGCCTCGTCGAACGACGATTCCACCCAGGGCATATCTTCTCGGGTTTTGCCGATGCGGGAGGCGGCGCCCTCAAGGCACTGCTGCAAAGGAAGATCAAAGAGGAACACATCTGTGCATTCTTCGAAACGAAGCGCGAGCGTGCGCTGGTAATTGCCGTCGATGATCCATGCCGGAAGATCCATGAGCTCGCGAAGCCCCGCGTCAAACACTTCACGGCAGACCGTCGTCCTGTCAGCCTTGTGGAAAAGCATATCAAGATAGAAAACAGGAAGACCTGTTTTGTCCCTCAGCTTTCTTGCAAATGTACTCTTGCCGGAGCCGGGACAGCCGATGATAATGACTTTGTTCCCTACCATAGAAGTCGTCCTCCGTTCCAATGCGAGCAAGACGACAGAAGCGGCGGCACATGCCTTGCTGCAAGCTTACACATCAAGCACACCTGACTTCAAGCGCCAACATCAGGCTCTGGCTTGCCAGAACATATCGATAAAAAACGCCTTCTGTCCGTTTGACAAAAGGCGTTTTTCTGGCGGAGATGGAGAGATTCGAACTCTCGATACCCTTTTGAGGTATACACGATTTCCAATCGTGCGCGCTCGACCAACTACGCGACATCTCCGTGTCTGTTGCTCGGCTTGTGTATTATATGCTATGCTCCGCACAAAGGCAATAGGGGTTTTTGCTTTTCGGCGCAGGACAATGGGTACGACAGAGGCCGGCTGCTCCGTCATTGAGATAGTCTCTGTCCTAGATAAAAGGTGATGAAAAAATAGGTGCATAAAAATACACATTCATTGTTTTGCCCCAATAGTAATTAAAAATTTTGAGCATTAATAGAATTTCCGCAGCTATCTTATATAAATCGGTGGGCAAGGTGTTGTTTTTGACGCCTATATTTTTTATAATTAATATAGGGAACTATTGTACGGCTTTTTCCGTCTAAATCGAAAAGATATAAAGATATCAATTATAGGAGGCAATAACATGAAAAAGACAATTGTAATGGTTCTCTGTCTTGTGCTTGTACTTGCCTTAGTGGGTTGTGGAAGCAATAAGGATATAAAAGACGGTGATAAAAAAGATGGAGACACAACAGTTAAGATTGAAGGTATAGTGTATTACAATACGAAAAAAACTATTTCTGTTGAACCTGACGAGAGCGTTATTGTAAATAAGGAACTACCATTAGACGGAAGTATGTCTGGCGAAAAAATAACTGCATATGCCTTTATGAATGAAGAAAAGTTGGGAGATATTTTGGTATGTCTTGTGGATGGCGAATGGTATCAGTTTTTAGAGACTGACCGAGTCGGACAACCTTAATACAAGTATCATTTTATCGAGCAAGGGACTGTCTCAAGGGGCAGTCCCTTTTTGTAATCTAATAGTATTCACAATTGTCTGCATAAAAGTCCGAATAGTGTATGTTCATGCACATCACCTTTTATCTAGGACAGAGAGTTGAGATAAAAGACACTTGTGTATTTTCTCTGAAAACAAACGTCTATTTCGACTCCGTCATCGGCGCGCTTACCAATTCGTGTCTGGAAGGCTTGACAAAGTGATCACACGGCGCCTATAATGCAAAAAACCGAAAGAGAACAAACCTTTGACGAAGAATAGTAACCTGTGCGACCGGCTTCCAGAGAGCTGCGGGCGGTGAGATCGCGGCAGATACGAGCGCAGGAGAATGGACTTCTGAGGGCGGCCGAAAGCGAAAGCAAGTAGCAGCCGACGGGTTCCGCACCCGTTATAAAGTGGCCCCGCGTGACGGCGCGGGAAGCGAGCGGGCGATGTATTCGCCAACTTGGGTGGTACCGCAGGATGTCTCCTGTCCCAAATCCGGGACGGGAGTTTTTTGTTTTCCGGGAGGGATTACCATGAAACTGTTTACGAAACGATGGCGAGGCTGAAGTGCTCACAGCCGGAGAAAACAATAAGATATACTGGAAAAGGAGAATAATAAAATGAAATACACAATGAAAAAGATTTTGGCTCTCACCATGGCCGCCCTCATGCTCACTGCTTTTGCCGCCTGCGGAGGGAAGACTTCAGGCTCCGGAAGCGGAGCACCCGCCTCGGAAATCAAAGTCGCCGTCATCAAGCTGATGGATCACGCGTCGCTCGACGAGATCGCTAACGCCGTCACCGCCGAGCTCGATAAACTCGCCGCGGCGAACAGCGTCAAGATTACCTATACAGTCACCTCCGGACAGGGCGACCAGTCCATCCTCAAGCAGCTGGGCGACCAGGCCATCGCGGACAAGGTCGACGTCATCATCCCGATTGCCACGCCTGCCGCGCAGGTCGCCGCCCTCTGCGCGGAGGATACCCAGACGCCCATCGTTTACGCGGCTGTCTCCGACCCCGCTGGCGCGAATCTCACCGGCATTCCCTACGTGACCGGCACGAGCGATGCGCTCAACACGGCGTTTGTTCTGGACATGATGCTTAAACAGAACCCCGACGTGAAGAAGGTCGGACTGCTCTATTCACTTTCTGAGGTCAACTCCGAGACGCCCATCAAGGACGCCAAAGCCTATCTGCAGAGCAAGGGCATAGCATTCACAGAGCAGACCGCCAACACGAACGACGAGGTTGTTGCCGCTGCCAACGCCCTGATTGCTGAAAAGGTCGACGCCGTCTTTACTCCTACCGACAACGTCATCATGGCTGCGGAACTGGCCATCTATGAGAGCCTCGCCGCGGCCGGGATCCCGCATTATGCCGGCGCTGATTCCTTCGTTCGCAACGGCGCCTTTGCAACCTGCGGAGTCAACTATACGGATCTCGGTACCCGTACCGCGGATATTGCATATCAGGCGGCAACCTCCGGCATGGATGGCCTTGAGGAGTTCTACCTGATGGACGGCGGAATCATCACAGTCAACACCGAGACCGCGGCAGCCATTGGAGCAGACTACGCCGTGTTTAAGGATATGGGCGAGCTGGTCGAGGTAACGACGACCACCGACTGAACCCTCTGGATAGAGAGGAAAGCGACGCCCCCGGCGATGAGCCGGGGGCTGTCGTCAACTGATTGAAGGGAGAGAGGGAACGTGCTTCTCATCTCACAGACTGCGCTTGAGCTGGGCTTCCTGTATGCACTTGTAGCGATGGCGCTGTTTCTGAGCTACCGCATACTGGATATCGCCGACCTGACCACGGACGGATGCTTCGTGCTGGGTGCCGCCGTCTCGGTGACGCTTGCCGCTGCGGGACATCCCTTTCTCGCAATTCCGGCCGCAATGGCGGCAGGTGCCTGTGCGGGCTTTGTGACAGCTTTTCTTCAGACACGGCTGGGTGTTCCGAGCATCCTCGCGGGCATCGTGACGAACACCGGCCTGTATACGATCAACCTGATGGCAATGGGCTGGCGTGCAAACGCCAGCCTTGGCATCGGCGGCGATACGGTCTTTACGCTGCTGCGCCGTACGGGCATTTTCGGCGACTGGTATGAGCTGGCAATCGCCGCTTTCGTGACGATTCTGGCCGGCGTGCTGCTGTATCTCTTCTTAGGGACACGGCTGGGGCTTTCCATCCGCGCAACCGGCGACAACCGGGATATGGTACGCGCCTCTTCCGTCAACCCAACAATGACGGTCACAGTCGGCCTCTGCATCTCCAACGCGCTCACGGCACTCTCCGGCGCAATGGTCGGTCAGTATCAGAAGACCGTGGACATCAACTCCGGCACGGGCATCGTCGTGATCGGACTGGCTTGCCTGATCATCGGAGAGACTGTGCTCGGCCGCCGAAGCGTCCTCAAGGGCGTGATCGCCGTAGCCGTCGGTTCGATCGTCTACCGGTTCATCTACGCTGTGGTGTTCTACACGAAGGTCGTGCCCGTGGACTGCCTCAAGCTGCTCACGGCGGTCATCGTGGCGCTGGCCATCGCAGGACCGACGCTGAAAAAGCAGTTCCTCTTCCAGAAGCGGAAGATCTCTGCCGGAAAAGGGGGGGAATGAGATGCTGCACATTTCGAACATCTCGAAGACCTTCAATCCCGGCACAGTGAATGAAAAACAGGCGCTGCGCGGTCTGTCGCTCCACCTTGCGCCGGGCGATTTCGTCACCGTTATCGGGTCCAACGGCGCAGGCAAGTCGACGCTTCTGAACGCTGTGGCCGGGAGCTTCTACGTGGACGAAGGACATATCTCCCTTGGCGGGAGGGATATCACTTTCCTGCCAGAGCACAAGCGCAGCCGCGACATCGGGCGGCTGTTTCAGGACCCGCTCAAGGGCACCGCACCGAACATGACCATCGAGGAAAACCTGGCGCTGGCTTATCTGCGAGCGCGGGAGAACACCGCGCCGCTGAGCCGGATATCCAAGAAGGACAAGGCCTTCTTCTGCGAGCAGCTGCGTCTGCTCGGTATGGGGCTGGAGGATCGAATGAAGCAGCCGGTCGGACTGCTTTCCGGCGGTCAGCGGCAGGCGCTGACGCTGCTGATGGCGACGATGGTGCCTCCGCAGCTGCTGCTGCTCGACGAGCACACCGCAGCTCTCGACCCCGCAACGGCGGAGAAGGTGCTTGCGCTGACGGAGGAAATCATCGCGCGAGAGAAGATCACCTGCCTGATGGTCACGCACAACATGTCGCAGGCGCTCACGCTCGGCAGCCGCACACTCATGATGGCCGACGGGCGGATCGTGCTCGACGTCTCCGGCGCAGAGCGCAAGGGCATGACCGTGGACGATCTGCTTCTGCGCTTCCGGAGAGATACAGGCCGCGCACTCGACAACGACAGGATGCTGCTTTCCTGAGAACAAAGACAGGCGGAGCCGGAAACCCGCATACACGGACTTCCGGCTCCGCTTGAATTATATTTGCTTTCAGCGCAGATCGCTGGGAGAGGCGGGATCGACCGGCCGGTCGGGACTGGGACTCGGGGTGGAGAGCTGCTCCGGTCCGTCGGTCGGCTCAGGCGTGTCCTCCTTTTCCTCAAAGACCGCATACAGGGTGTGGTTTTCCTGAATGTCGGAGAAGACGTAGTGCGTTTCGAGGGCCGCTTCCTCGCCGTCGATCTCGAGAATGCGCAGTTCGAAACCGTCCTCAGGCGTGAGCGTGTACTCCGCGCGTTCCCCGGCCTTGAAGCGCTGCTCTCCTGAGGGACTGACGCTGCCGCCCGCGCTGCAGCGGGCGCTGATCACGTATTCCGGAGTCTCCGGCCCGAGCGATACGGTCACGCGGACGGCGCTCCCGCGCATGAGGGGCGTGCCGGCTGCCGGATCCTGCCCCAGAATGGTGCCGGCGGGCTGATTGCTGTATACAGAGCCGCCGTCCGTGAGATAAATGCCCATGCGCTCCGCACTCTGCCGCGCGTCCTCGAGAGCCTGTCCGACAACGTCCGGCGCGCGCAGAGATTCCGTCTCGGGCTCGGGCTCGCCGTGTACGGAAACGGGTCTGGCGAGGCTGCCGTCGGAGACGGTGAGCCTTACTGTCTGGTTCTTCTTGAGGACTTCGCCGAACGGAACGCTCTGCTCAAGCACGACGCCTGTGTCCTCCTCACCGGCAACGGTCGTAACACGTACCTTGAGCGAGAGCGAGAGCGCCTCAAGAGTCTGCCGGGCGTTGGTCTCAGTCTGTCCGCGCAGCTCGGGCATCGTTACGCCCGCCTTCGCGGAAAAGTCGAATACGCCGCCAAGGATGCACAGCAGCAGCGTAAGGACGGCAAGCAGTGCGGCGGCGGCCACGGCAAAGACGGGAACGGCCATGCGTCCGCGCGGGGGCCTTTTTTTCGGAGCAGCAGTATGTTTCATTTGAAATCCTCCCGCTGACAGTTTAACCGTTTCGCGAAACAAAGTCAATTTATTGAAATACTGATGTACAAATGCATCAGATATGATACACTGAATGCGACGAGGATCGCCGGACGGCCTGCGGAGATCCTCTAGAAGAGCTTTGATCTGTCCCTGGGCTGCGTTCGGCGGCGATAGGCCTGCGGGTTCGCGGTTCTGCAACGAAAGGAGCAAAAAAATGAATGAATTGCTGAAACAACTTGACTCGCACTTCCGGACGCTGCGGGAAAAAATCGCACTGCGGGACAATCCGGCGCAGCCGGGCATCACCTACGGCCAGCTTGATGAGTTCTCCGGCCGCATCTACGGCTATCTGAAGGAACGCGGCATCGGCAGGGAGGATACGGTCATGCTATGCCTGCCGCGCGGCGCGCAGTTTCCCGTGGCCATGGTCGGCGTATGGCGCGCCGGCGCGGCCTTCGTGGTCTGCGAGGACACCTATGCCCCGGAGCGCATCGAGTATATCAGGAACGACTGCGCCTGTGCGCTGGTCATCGACCGGGACAACTGGTCCGAGATTTTGGAGCACGACTATCTGCCCGGAAGGGAGACGGTCGCACCGCACGATCTGGCCTACGCAGTCTACACCTCCGGCACTACGGGCAATCCCAAGGGCGTGCTGCACGAGTTCGGCAATCTGGAGGAGTCCTGTTTCTTCAAAAACTGGGAGGGCGTCCGGCTGGTCGGAGAGTCCGACGTGCTTGCCCTGAACGCGCCGCTGAACTTCGTTGCCGCGCAGGACTATATCAACAACGTGCTGTTTTCCGGCGCTACGCTGTTCATCGTGGCCTATTCCTATGTGAAGAACCCGCCAGCGCTCATCGAACTCTACGACGCTGCGGGCGTCACCTGCACCTTCATGACGCCCTCCAGCTTCCGCGTCCTGCGCTCCATGAATCCGCAGATGCGCTGGATCGTTTTGGGCGGAGAACCCTGCGCGAACCTTTTTCGCGAGGGCGTGACGATATACAACGGCTACAACATGTCTGAGGCGGGCTGCGATCTGGGCCTGTTCAAGCTGGACCGTGCCTACGACGTGACGCCCATCGGCCGGAACCGGGGCGGGCGCGTCCTGCGCGTTCTGGACGAGAACGGCAACGACGTCCCGGACGGAGAGCAGGGTGAGCTCTGCTATGAAAACCCCTTCGTCCGCGGCTATAAGAACCTGCCGGAGAAGACCGCCGAAGCGTGGCGCGGCGGCGTCTTTCACAGCGGCGACATCGTCGTGAAAAACGATAACGGAGATCTCGTCCTCCAGGGCCGCAACGATGACATGATCAAGATCAACGGAAACCGCATTGAGCCGGCAGAAATCGAGGCCGCAGCAAAAAAAGTGCTGGACTTCTCCTGGGTCTGCGCAAAAGGCTTCGTAGGGGAGAAGCAGTCTTTTGTCGCGCTCTATTACACAGACGATATCGAGGTCGATCCGGCGCATATGCGTCAGGAACTGGCGAAGCTGCTGCCCTACTACATGATCCCGGCCTACTATGTGAAGATCGACGAGATCCCGATGCTGCCCAACGGCAAGCTCAACCGGCGGGCGCTGGAGGCTCCGGATCTGAATGCCTACCGGACAGACTACGCCGCGCCGGAGAACGAAACGGAGGAACGCCTGTGCGCCGCCTTCGCTAAGGTGCTGGAGCTGGAGCGCGTCGGCGTCAACGATGACTTTTATGAGATGGGCGGTGACTCCCTGCGCTCCATGGAGCTGGCGATGGAGCTGGAGGAGCTCGGCGTGGAGGTCTCGCAGATCTACAAGTACCGCACGGCACGTGCTCTTGCAGCGGCGCTGCTCTCGGAGACTGACGCCTCCGGGGCGGACGAGGCGCGCCGGAACCGGAACGCGCTCGAGCATGACCAGCCGCTGAACTACTTTCAGCTCTATATGTTCGATTATCAGCTGTATGCGCCCTATACGACCATGTGGAACATGCCCCGCTGCTGGAAATATGCGCGGAAGGACGTAGACGCCGTGCGGCTTGCCGCGGCTGTGAAGAAGGTGCTCGAGGCGCATCCGGTGTTCCGAACAGTACTCCGTTACAACGAGGATTTCGAGCTGGTACAGCACTATGACGAGTCGATGCCGCTTGACGTGCCCGTGGAGCGGGTGACGGAGAGCAGGCTCCGCCTCCTGCTCCAGCAGCTCGTTCAGCCGTTCAAGCTGCTGGACGCGCCCATGTACCGCGTGCGCGTCTTTGAGACGGCGGAGAGCGTCATCTTCTTCATCGACATGCACCATATCATAAGCGACGGCACATCCATGCAGGTGCTTACCTCAGACCTGACCGCGGCATATGCGGGCGAGACGCTGCCGGAGGATCTGTACTATCTCTTCATGCGCGATCAGTACAAGCAGACGCTTTCGGAGGACTACACCGAGGCGCAGAACTATTTCGACGGCCTGTACGGAGACAGAGCGTGGACGTGTATGCTTGCGCCGGAGATCGAATCGCGCGACAGTTCTATCGATACGCTCATGCAGCCGCTCGGCATCGAAACGGAGACGCTCGACCGGTATCTTGCCAGGGCTGAGATCGGGCGCAACGCCTTCCTGCAGACCGTGGCGCTGCTGACGCTCGCCTCTATGGAAAAGGCGGAGAACGTGATGCTCGGCTGGGTGTATCACGGCCGCGACAGCCGGAAGAAGGACCGCTCCATCGGGCTGCTCATCAAGGAGATCCCGATGGGCCTCGCGCTGGGCGAGCTGACGGACGTGCGCAGCGTATATGACTCTGTGAAAAAGCAGATGAGTATGGGCCTGACCTACCGGGATTACCCCTATATCATGCGCAATTCCTCCGCGACGCTCAACGACGTGTTCTGTGTCATCGACGAGGGAGATCTGATGGATCTGAAGGGCCTCGGGACGATCCCCGGCGAGGAAATCGCGCTCGTGAAGACAAGCCCCGCGATGGGATGGCTGATGGCGCTGCTCTTCATCAATATGGACGGCATTTACCTGAGCCTGAACTATACCTCTACCCGTTATCACAAGGCCACGATGGAGAGATACTGCGAGGAGTACAGACGTATTGCCGCCGCCATTGTCGCGGGCGAGCTGACGGACTCCGTCAGGAAATTCCTGAAAGAGTAAGCCCAAGCCAAAAATAGTTTACATAATACGTATGGGAGGGATCCCTTTGAGATGTGCATTGGTAACGGGTTCGAGCCGTGGCATCGGCCGCGCCTGCGCCGCCGCGCTGCAGCGAGACGGCTGGCGGGTCGTGCTGTCGGGCCGGATGGAGAGCGGGGACCTGCGCGACGCGGCCGCCTCGCTCGGCGCGGAATATTTCGCCGCTGATCTGCGCGATGAAGCGCAGGTGAATGCGCTTTTTGATTTCACCGGCTGCGTGGATGCCCTTGTCTGCTGCGCGGGCGTCGCGCATTACGGTCTGCTGCAGGACATGACGGATGCCGAATGGGAAGATCTTTTCGACGTCAACGTTGAGGGCCTGTTCCGCTGCTGCCGTGCGGCGATCCCGGGCATGCTGCACCGCAAAAGGGGCAGCATCGTGACGGTCAGTTCCGTCTGGGGCGTTGTCGGCGCGAGCTGCGAAGCGGCCTATTCCGCCTCCAAGGCGGCGGTGATCGGCCTGACAAAGTCGCTGGCAAAAGAACTCGGGCCGTCCGGGATCCGCGTCAACTGCATCGCACCAGGCGTGATCGAAACGGATATGCTCGCGCGCTTTGACGCCGCGGAAAAAGCGGATCTGGCCGCCTCGACGCCGCTCGGACGGCTCGGAACGCCGGAGGACGTAGCGGAGACGGCAGCCTTTCTGGTTTCCGAGCGCGCCGCATTTCTTACTGGACAGATCATAGGCGTGGATGGAGGGTTTGGACTGTGACTGCAATGGAAAAACTGGTGTCCTGCCGCGATCAGCTGCGGCGAAGAACAGACTTTACGCCGCGCGTGGCGCTCGTGCTCGGCAGCGGACTCGGCGGCTACGCGGCGCAGATCGAGCAGGAGGCCGCGGTGCCCTATGCAGAACTGGATGGATTTCCTGTATCTACTGTGGCAGGGCATACCGGACGCTTCGTGTTCGGGCGTGTGAAAGGCGTGCCGGTGGTCGCCATGGAGGGGCGCGTTCATCTCTATGAGGGATACGACCCGGCGGACGTGGTGCTGCCGATCCGCCTGATGGGACTGCTTGGCGCAAAGGCGCTGCTGCTCACGAATGCGGCGGGCGGCGTGAATTTCGATTTTCAGCCAGGAGATCTGATGCTGATCACCGACCACATCTCAACTTTTGTGCCCTCGCCGCTGCGAGGGGCGAATCTGGACACGCTCGGACCACGATTCCCGGATATGAGCGCGGTCTATGACCGGGAGCTTTGCGGAGTGATCCGGACTTCGGCGAAAAAACTCGGCGTTCCGCTGAGAGAAGGCGTCTATATGCAGTTTCCCGGCCCGGCCTACGAGACGCCCGCGGAGATCAGAATGGCCCGCGCGCTCGGTGCAGATGCGGTGGGCATGTCCACAGCCTGCGAGGCGCTCGCAGCCCGCCATATGGGACTGCGCACGGCAGGCGTATCCTGCATCACGAATCTGGCCAGCGGGATGCTCGACAGGCCGCTCTCTCACGAGGAAGTGCAGCAGACGGCCGACGCCGTCGCAGCGCGCTTCACTGCGCTCGTCACCGACGTGATCTCGGCGATGGGCGAAATCCAGTAAGACAAATGCACAGAACTGAAAAGCACCTGTCCCCGGCCAGAAAAAAGGCCGGGGACAGGTGCTTTTCAGGGGAAGGATTCAGTCCTCCATGGCGATCTTGCCGCTGCGCAGGAGACTGAGCATGACTTCCGCAAATACCGGGTCGAACTGCTTGCCCTTGTTCGATTCGAGCTCGTTGAGGATGTGCTCTTTCGTGAGCTTTTTTCGATAGACGCGGTTCGTGTTCATGGCGTCGAAAGAGTCCGCGACGCAGATCATGCGCGCGATGTGCGGAATCGCCTCGCCGGCAAGACCTTCCGGATACCCCTTTCCGTCGTAGCGTTCGTGGTGATAGCGCGCGCCCTCGTCCACGTCTTCCAGACTCTTGAAGCGGCTGAGGATCTCACCGCCGCGGACCGTGTGGGACTTGATGATCTCGAATTCCTCAGCGGTCAGTTTGCCGGGCTTGCCGAGAATGTTGTCAGGTACGCCGATTTTTCCGCAGTCGTGGAGAAGAGCAACGTAGTAAACGCGATCGAGGGCCTCTCCCTCAACGCCGCATTCCTTCGCAATCAGCCGCGTATAGGTGGCCACGCGTTTGGAGTGGCCGTTTGTGTAGGGATCCTTCGCATCGATGAAGCCCGTGAAGGTCTCGATGGACTCATTGATGATTTCGTTGTCCCGCTCATGTCTCTCGGTGTACTTGCGGATCTGTGCGGAGAGAATCGACACGATTATCAGAGAAATCACCCAGATCGCCAGAAGCGCCAGCGCGATCCAGAACAGCGGCTCGCTCGTCAAAAGGCGGTGGAAGGTGTAATCGAGTTCCAGAACGGAATCCTCGATGCTCTCACCGATGGCGACATACAGGATGATACCGGGCGTCGTGCCCTCCTGCGGCTTGATGGGCATCTCCAGGGCGTTCATGGTGGAACTCGGATGATACACAAGGTAATCTCCCGCCTCCATGGAAACAAACGATTCCCCGTCCACCGTGACGAACTCAAGCGCATAATCGCTCGCGTCATAATCCCGAAGATCGGGAATCGTGGCAATCAGTTCCCCGCCGTTGACGAGCTGATGGATCTCCAGAGCACCGTTCCAGGCCTGCGACAGATAGGTGCTGTTGCTGAAAGTGAGCTTGAACGTGAAATCCGAAACTTCGTCCCGGGTATTGTTGCGGACTGTGAAATCATAGGTATAGGCCTGATAGTCGGGATCCACGATGCCCGCGCCGTTGAGATCGAACACTTTGGTCCAGGTGCTGGATCTGGCCATGCCGACGACAGTTACGTCGCGTGCCTCCGCTTCGGCGCCGGAGAAAAGCTGATCTCCCGCAAAGACCTCGTGATGCAGCGTGCGGTTATACACCGCAGTCTTGACCACGCTCAGCGCAAGGCAAGCCAGAGCAATCGCAAGCGTGACGGCAAAAAGAATGATTTTTATCTTTCTGTTTCCGCTTCTCATGTTTCACACCCCGATATTTTTCAGACGAGAGCTCCGTTCGATTTCAAATTTTATTTATTATATCACAAATGACGTCGATTGGAAGAAAAAGTTGACCGCGCTGCTATTTTTTGCACTCTGGAGTCGCCGGGGTTTTTGTGCGCGGCCTCTGTTCGCACTTTACTTTTACCTGCGGGCTGTGCTATAATTCTGCTATTAATAATTGTGAAGCATGTAAGTATTTGATGCGCGCTGCGCCCGACAGAAAAGGGGTCTTGACCTTGCAGAAAAAAATGACGGAAGGGACAATCTGGAAGCAGATTTTTTT
>JAEEGL013082340.1_pt1 | contig 32181 bp, 21 predicted proteins | sample 9134231 | NCBI WGS metagenome assembly JAEEGL01 (sample SAMN16246548, study PRJNA631951) | gut metagenome | biome: gut microbiome; feature: rumen; material: fiber-attached | host: Bos | place: Iran: Karaj | collected 2018-10 | reverse complement strand
GTCATATCTCGGAATTATTTGGGCGTTTATCCAACCGGTGGTTACAATCCTTGTTTATTGGTTTGTATTCTCGGTAGGACTTAAAGCAGGAAATGTCGGAGACCTCCCATATGTTCTGTTTATCGTAGTGGGAATCATTCCATGGTTCTTCTTTGCAGACGCACTTAATGGCGGAACCAATGCACTTACAGACTATAACTATCTGGTTAAGAAAGTAGTATTCAACATAGATATACTTCCTTTTGTAAAGGTTATATCTGCATTTATAGTTCATCTGTTCTTTATGGGATTTACGATAGTGCTTTGTACATGTCTTGGATACCCACCTACATTCTATGCACTTCAGCTCCCGTACTATATCATATGTAACATAGTATTTGTCCTTGGACTTTCGTACTTAAGTTCTGCGATAGTTGTATTCTTCAAGGATTTAGGACAGTTTATCAATATTTTTATCTTGCAGGTGGGAGTATGGCTTACCCCTATTATGTGGAATGCCGATGCTATGCTTAGTCCTTTTGCACTTAAGATATTTAAACTTAATCCTATGTACTATGTAGTCAGTGGATTTAGGGACAGTATGCTTTATAAAAAGTGGATATGGCAGGGAGACACACTGCTTTGGACATTCTACTTTTGGATAATAACAGTGCTTGTTTTTGGACTTGGAACAAAAATCTTCAGAAGACTCAAGATGCACTTTGCGGATGTTCTTTAAGATATAGGCTTCTTGATAAGTTGCATAAAGTAGATGCATTAGATAATTAGAGGAAATAAAAGTCAAATGGCAGAAGAAATAGCAATCAGAATAAATGATGTTTCAAAACTTTATAAGCTTTATGACAAGCCGACAGATCGACTTAAAGAATCACTTGGACTTTCAAAGCAGAAGAAGTACAAGGAACACTATGCTCTTAGAAATGTATCCTTTGACGTGAAGAAGGGCGAGTGTGTTGGAATAATCGGTACCAATGGTGCCGGAAAGTCTACAATCCTAAAGATAATAACAGGAGTTCTAAATCAGACTGCCGGAGAAGTACAGATAAATGGTCGTATCTCAGCTCTGCTTGAGCTTGGCGCTGGCTTTAACATGGAGTACACAGGTATCGAAAATGTATATCTGAACGGAACCATGATCGGCTTCACCAGAGAAGAAATCGATGCAAAGATGGACGAGATACTTGAGTTTGCTGATATCGGAGACTTCGTAAACCAGCCAGTAAAGACTTATTCATCAGGTATGTTTGTCAGGCTTGCATTTGCGGTGGCAATAAACATAGATCCAGAGATACTTATCGTTGATGAGGCACTCTCTGTAGGTGATGTGTTCTTCCAGCTTAAATGCTTTAAAAAGTTTGAAGAGTTTAAAAAGAATGGAAAAACTATTCTATTTGTTAGTCATGATCTCTCTAGTATAGAGAAGTATTGTGATAAGGCTATACTTCTCGATCATGGAAAGAATATAGCAGAAGGTATTCCAATCGACATTATTAATAAATATAAGAAGATAATGACCGGAATGACTGCTGAAGAAGTTGAAGAGCAGGAGAAGAGAAAAAACGAACTCCATGATTCATTTGAGGAAGGGGAGAGTACTCGCGCGGACGATTGTAATGAGGTTGTGCAAAGTGATATTCGTTCAGAAGATGAGCAGATAGAAAATGGCGGAAAACCTTGGAAAGATAGTTTAACACTCAATCCAAACCTTGATGAATATGGTGACATGAAAGCAAAACTAATAGACGTTGGAGTTTTTGATGAATTTGGAAATCTTACAACAACGATAGTTAAAGGAACCAGTTTCACTCTTAGGTCTAAGATTGAATTTATGGACGATGTTGTTGATCCGATTTTTACTTATACACTTAAGACTGTAAAAGGGCAAGATATAACCGGAACCAATACGATGTTTGAAAAAAAAAGCGTGGAACTTGCTAAAAAAGGTGAGGTATATATAGCTTCTTTTAATCAGGAGATGAATCTGCAAGGAGGAGAGTATCTCCTCTCAATGAGCTGCACAAGCTTTGTTGATGGTGAGTTGGTGGCTCATGACAGAATGTATGATGTATTAAATATAACTGTTGTATCCGATAAAAACACTGTAGGGTTCTATGATATGAATTCAGAAGTCAGTATTGAAAAGGTAAATTAGATTCTGCAAAGAGGTCATTATGGATATTTATGATGAACTAATCGAGAAAATTGAAAAAGTGAGTAATCTAGAAGAATTATTAACCAAGGAGGACAAATGGGAATATTTATATAATTTTTCTAACATTAGAAAGAATCTTTTGGAATGGTATGATTTTAAGTCAGATGCGAGTCTTCTGGAAATCGGTGCTGAATGCGGTGCTCTTACCAGTCTTTTTTGCGAGAGAGTAAAGGAAGTTGTGGCATTAGAAGAAGACGAAAGAAAATGCAAAGTCAATTATGCCAGAAATAAAAACTATACCAATCTGAAGATAGTAAAAGCCGACTACAGTAATCTGAAATCATTAGTTCCGGATACGTATGATTATGTTACGGTACTGGGAAATGTATCGACTGAAATCATCAGATTTGCAGTATCAAAAGTTAAAAAGGACGGAAAGTTAATAGTAGCTTTTGATAATAAATACGGTGTTAAAAACTGGGGAAGTGTGTTTGATAAGGATGGTCAGTTTAAGAGTAACATACCGGACAATTCTTCAAACGACAGCCTGGTTTTAACAAAAGAAAGTGTTGAAGAATTTTTGAAAAAAGAAGGGATTAAAGAAGTAAGTTGTTATTATCCTATACCGGATTATATTTTGCCGTTGGAAATTTACAATGAGGATAGTATCCCTAAGAGCAACATACTGGCAGCACCATCTCCGTCATATATACATGAAAAGATAATGTTTGTTGATGAAGTAAAGGCAATCAATGAAATAATTGAGGACGGATTGTTTGATAAATATGCTAATTCATTTTTATTGATTTGTGGTTAGTATAGTTTCGAAAGGTTAATTATCATGAGACAGTTATTGTATGCAAAATATAATTCGCTTCGTAAACCTGAATTTCAAGTGGCTACATTTATTATTTCCGAAAACGGAGATAAGAAGGTAACTAAAAGGGTTCAGAATCAAGGGGCAAAAACGCATTTTGACAATATAAAGAAAAACTATGATGTTATAAATGACATTTATAATAGGATTTCTCCTGTTTCTTTTAGTGAGGAAAATGATTCTCTTGTTTTCCCGTTTGTTAATGGTGAAAGCATCTTATCGGATATAAATTTTGAAACAGTAAACGATTCAAATTTTGGTCAATTAGTTCAGCAGCTTTCCGAAAAGATGGAGCTGATCCTGGATATTAAGGATGAATATAAGACTAAGTTCAGTATAACCGAAGAGTTTAAATCTGTTTTTGGTGATATAAAGCCGGTTGAGGGAACGGATGCTTTTTGCATAAGTAACCTTGACTGTATTTTTGATAACTTTGTAATTACACAGGATAGCATAGTGTCAATCGATTATGAATGGATGCTGGATTTTCCTGTGCCTGCTGACTATTTGAAATACAGAATGTTAGTTTATCTGTTTAATGAAAACGCAGCTTACTTAAGTAAGTTGAAAGATATAGAAGAATTTTTGGAATGCTTTGGTTTTTCTACTGAGGACATCAAGGTATATAGTGATATGGAAGACTCTTTCCAGCAGTACGTACATGGGGAGAACAGAAAGTATATCTATTTAAATCGTTATCAGAAAAAAGCGCAGAGATTTGAAGAGTTATATGAGGATTATAAATATAAAACAAAGGTTTTAGTAGAGAGAGAAAGTCATGTCAGCAACCTCGAAGACAAAATAAGTACTCTCGATAATGAATTAGAAAAAAGAGAAGAACATATAGAGAATCTACAGGAAATAATAACAAGGCATAGAAAAGATATAGAAGAGCAGAATCAACATGTGAGAAATATGGAGTCTATAATTGAGACTCAAAAAGAAGAAGTAGAAAAGATAAGAACTGAGTTGAATGAGACTACCATCAATCTTGTAGATGAAATAAAGAAGAGAGATGATCTTATACGTGATCGAGATGAGCAGATCATGAGTAGGGATGAGCAGATTAATCTCTTGAACGCCAGAGTAAATAAGCTTTATAGATGTATAAAGAATCCGCTTTATGGTATATATGCCGGAACTAAAAGTGTTCCTGGAAAGGTTAAACGTAGAGTAGAGTATAACAGAATAGAAAAAGAAAACAAAGAGAGAGAGAGGCAAGAGCAAGAGCTTTTAGAGTTACAGAAACAGGAAGAAGAAAGAGTTAAGAATCGCCTTAAAGAGCTGCATGATGAGACTGAAGGAAATTATGAAAAATGGATCAATAAGGTTGAACAGGATTATGATTATGATAAGATATTTAAGTATAATCCGTTAATATCCATACTTGTTCCTGTTTACAATGTAGAGGATAGACATCTTATTCCTTGTATTGAGTCTGTTAAGAATCAGATATATAAGAACTGGGAATTGATACTGGTTGATGACTGTTCAACATATGAAAATGTAAAAAAGACATTAAAGAAGCAATCCCGATTTTCCAAACGTATAAAAGTCTATTTAAGAAAAGAAAATGGTGGAATATCTAAGTGTACTAATTCTGCACTAAAAAAGGCCAAAGGTGAATTTGTCTCTTTTTTAGATTGCGATGATCTGCTTCGCCCTAATGCACTCTATGAGGTTGTTAAAGCATTAAATGCTAATCCCAAGCTGGATTTTATTTACAGTGATGAAGATAAAGTAGATGATGACGGAACAAACAGACATGCTCCGTTCTTTAAACCGGATTGGTCGCCGGATACAATGATGTCATATATGTATACATGCCATTTCAGTACATTCCGCACTTCTATAGCGAAAAAGATAGGTGGACTTAAGACCAAATATGATGGATGCCAGGATTACGATTTCGTACTTAGATTTACGGAGAAAACGGATAATATCTATCATATAGACAAGGTGCTTTATCATTGGAGGGAACGTAAGGAGTCTACTTCAATTAATCCGGAAGCCAAAGAATATGTAAAAGAGGCTGCCAAAAACTGTAAGAATGATGCGATAAAGAGAAGAGGGCAGAGTGCTGACATCGAATGGATTCCTGAGGTTTATCAGTACCGTGTAAATTATAAGCCGGTTGACGATCCGTTAGTCAGCGTGATAATACCGTCAAAGGATAATCCGAATATTTTAAAACAGTGTCTGGAGTCCTTCACCACTATAACAAGTTATAAGCATTATGAATTTATAGTGGTTGATAATGGAAGTAATGAACAGAATAAAAGTGAATATGAGAAGCTTACAACAAAGTATAATTGTAAGTATTTATATGAGAAAAAGGATTTCAATTTTTCTCATATGTGTAATTCGGGTGCGAAGGTCTCGAATGGACGTTTACTTCTGTTCTTAAATGATGACATTGAAATAATTCAGCCGGACTGGTTGGAAAAGATGGTGGGACATGCTCAGCTTAAGCATGTTGGTGCTGTTGGAGCAAAGCTTCTGTATCCGAATACAACACTTATCCAGCACGCAGGCGTTATTAATATAGAAAGCGGACCGGTTCATGAATTTGCAAAAATGGACGATCAGGTTAATTACTACTTTAACAGGAACAGACTTGATTTTGATACCATAGCCGTTACCGCAGCCTGTCTGCTGATTGATCGTGATAAATATAATAAAATAAACGGGTTCGATGAAGAACTGGCAGTAGCCTATAATGATATAGATTTCTGCTTTAAGTTAGTAGAAGCCGGTTATTATAATGTAATTCGAAATGATGTCATCTTATACCATCATGAGTCACTGAGCAGAGGTGATGATACTCTCAGTAAAGAAAAGTTTACCAGACTGATGATGGAACAGAGAAAGCTTTATACCAAGCATAAGCAATTCCATGGAAAGGATCCATTCTATAATTCAAACCTTTCCCAGGTTGATTGCGACTTCAAATATAACTATGAGATGTTAAATGAGTATAAAGTCTCTGAGCTTCACAAAGAAGTAAAGGGAAATGATAATCCAAATATTAAAGGCGGAATTGACGTTAAGATAGTAGATTGGTGTGTTTACATAGAGGGATGGATCTTTGAAACACAGTCTGATCAGAATATCTGGGTATATCCGGAGATAATCCTGAAAGGTAAGAAATCATATATCATATCAACCGCAAAGGTTCATAGAAAAGATGTGGCAAAGACATTTTTTGATGAGACCAATATAGAGTATTGTGGATTTAAATGTAGAGTTAACAGAGACTTTATTGATGAAGATCAATACAGCATATATTTAAAATATAATGATGACATATATGATACAGGTGTGGAGTTGATCAGATAATATGTGGAGGAGCTTATTTGAGTGCTAAGACAGAATCTAAAAAAATCAACAAACATATTATGCTGGTAATGACAATTTGTAAGTATTTGTTTCCTATAGTGTTGTCCTTCATTACTATTTTTCACACTCATACAAAGAGATATACATTTGTGATTTGTGTAGAAGTAATTATTGTCGCATTATTATCAAACTTTTTTTAAAGAAAAAAAGTTGGGTTATGTGGTCAATAGTCTTCTTATGCTATTGATAAATTCTCAGGTTATTGTTTTGTATTTTGCTAATTCATATATTACGTTGGTTATGCTGACAAGCATGGATTCAGTTGAGGATTTATCCGGAAAAGCCGTCGCATATATCATAGGAATAGTATTAGTTCTTGTTTTTTCATTTATTCCGATAAAGCGTTATGAATTAAAGGCAAGGTGGATATTCAGTACTGCTGTTTTAGTGCTGGCTATAGAACTGTTGTTTGGGTTTAAGTATGGTAGTGGGTACTCTCCAATCTATGGCTATATTGACTTATTGAAGCAGAAAATAGATCACGACAGGAGGGTGGAAGAAGCATTATCATCGGATGAAAAAACTCACCTATTTTATCGTGAGTCGGTTGGGGATTTTATTGAGGCTCCGGATTCCTTATCAAATAAACCCAATATTGTACTTATATTTACAGAAGGCCTCAGTCAGAATATTGTTGATGATGAGAGAAATATAACACCGAACATTAAAAATCTGGAAAATAACTCTATTTCGTTTACAGATTATTATAATCATACTTTTGCAACGTTCAGAGGGATAATAGGCCAGTTATATTCCGGTTATCAGCTGGACGATTATGATGAAAATACACTTGTATCTATCCAGGAAATATTAAAAGAAAAGGGATATTATACTTGTTTTATTAATACAGAACCCAATAATAAAGTTTTTACGGGATATTTAAAAACCTTGGGGTTTGATGATGTTATAGGTAAACCGGGAAAATATAAGGGGAAAGCAAATTCTTTACCTGATATAACAGCATATGAAGTCCTTGAAAAAGTAGTAAATGATTGTGATAAAAATGATAAACCATATTTTGTTGTAATATACACTTTTGGAACACATACATCTTTAAATTCGGTGGATCAAGATTTTGGAGATGGGGAAAACCGCTTTCTGAATAAGTTTTATGATATGGATTATCAGTTTGGAAAGTTTTTTGATACGTTTTCCAATAGCGATGTATCTAATGATACGATACTGGTGTTTACCGGTGATCATTGTACATATGCAGATGAAGATTTTAGTGAATCTTTTCCGGATTATACAAGGGATTATCACGCCTTGGATAGAATGCCTCTCTTAATTTGGTATAAAGGGGTAGAACCGAGACAAATATCTGCAAATGGTAGAAATTCGCTTGATTTAGCACCTACACTGATGGATTTTGTAGATGTGGATCATGATAATTATTTTTTAGGTAACTCTTTATTTTCAAGTGAAAAAACATATTGTGATACAACATTTGAAAGCTTAGGTAACCTGAGAAAGACAGATGATTCACAGATTCAGGTACTAAGTAACGAAGAGACTTTAGAATTTCAAAAATATATTAATGATTATTTTGCCGCAAAAACTCAAGAACCGGTACAGTCAGAATGATATTGGTTTATGGTTAACACAGCATCAATTTATTTATAAACAGAGACAATTATATGAGTGATATTTTGAGGAATCAAAGGGTATATTAATGGAAGCATTTAAGAATAAAATTGGAACAATAAAAAATAAAATTACCATTCCGATAGTTTTTTTGATTATCGTATTTATAGAAGGAATTGTTTTTTCTCAAGTTATACCATTGGGACAAGTGCCAGATGAAATGACTCACTATAGATTTATGAGTGAGGAAACAGGGCTTTATGATTTTTATTCTGAATTAGCAAACGATGTATGGGTTGTTGGTGGGTTTTGTGATATTCCCCGAAATCCGGATGTTAAAGTTGACAATGCAAAATTTGAAAAAGTAAGTTCTTCGCATTTTGATAGTCATTTGTCTTTATCAAACCTAAATATTTCCATTAAATCGGTACGACATCTTCCGGCTACAATAGGTTTTGTAATTGGAATTATATTTGGACTACCGATTCTTTGGTGTACATATTTGGCAGAGTTCTTTTCACTTCTTTTTTATGCATTAATGGGTTTTATTATACTTAAAATAGTTCCGGTAAAAAAAGATATTTTTATGTTTTGTCTTTTGTTGCCTATGAGTATGCAACAGGGGATTTCGGTTAATTATGATGCGGTGTTAAATCCGTGCTGTATTTTTCTGTTCGCCTATATTTTGAAGTTGTTTTATCAAGATGAGAAGATAAAATGGAGAAATATTTTTGTGATGTTAGGAGTATTGATTCCGATAGCAATAATAAAGGCCCCATACACTTTGATTATTTTTTCAGCATTAATTATACCATTATCAAAATATGATTTGAAAATTAGAAATTTTGATTTGGTTTATTACATAAAGAAGTATTGGCTGATTACATTGTTACTGTTTGTTTCATGTGTAATGCTGTTAGTTTATTTAGGAAGAGGAAATACATATATAAAGGCACTAGTATCTGATTTCCTAAATATTGGAGATACATTTTCTCTTTTCCAACGTACTATTTCAGAATTTAGTTATTATCATTTACAACAACTTATAGGGATGTTTGGTTGGCTTGATTCAACGGTATCTAGTATGTTTATTATTTTTACGATCGTTATATTGACTTATTTGAATTGCAATCGGACAGAAGATACTGGTGAGGTAGTTTTAAATACTGCCAGAAGGATCATCATGTTTGTTGCTGGTTTGTTAGTGATGCTATTAATATATATTGCATTACAAGCGTGGACATATGAGATTTTAGGATATGATATTTATGGTGGCATAGATAAATATGGGACATATATTTCAAAGATTGATTTGATATTAGGAGTTCAAGGAAGATATTTTATACCGTGTTTGCCTATTTTATTGGTTGCTGTTTCGGGAGACAGTGTTAGAAAAAACAAAATCAGTTATTATATTGTGCAAGGGATTTATTATTCAATATCGTTTATTAGTGTTATTATTCTTCTTCATTCAAGATATTGGAAATAAATAAGAAGTAAGTTGATTGCAAAAAATAAAACTATTAATTATTAGATGAGGTTATTAGATGTCAAAACTATTAATAATAATTCCGGCATACAATGAAGAAAAAAGTATTGAGAGCGTTATAAACAATCTATCAGAGAGATTTCCTCAGTATGATTACGTAATCATCAATGACGGATCAAAGGATGATACATTAAAAATATGTGAGGAAAACGGTTATAACGTAATATCACATCCTATCAATCTGGGATTGGAATGCGGCATAAAAACAGGTATGAAGTATGCGTACCGCATGGGATATGATTATGTTATACAATTTGATGCTGATGGACAGCATCTTCCTGAGTTTATTGATGCAATGTATCAAAAAATGGAAGAGGGTTATGACATAGTTATAGGTTCCAGATTTGTGGAAAAAAAGAAGCCTTTTTCATCAAGAATGCTTGGAAGTAGATTGATCGCAACAGCGATAAAAATAACAACAGGTAAGACAATAAAGGATCCTACATCCGGAATGAGAATGTACAACAGGCTGTGTATGAAGGAATTCTCAATGAACCAGAACTATGGTCCGGAACCGGATACGGTGTCATTTTTAATGCGTAATGGAGCCAAGGTAGTTGAGGTTCAGGTAGACATGCAGGAGAGAATTGCGGGAAAGAGTTATTTAAGCTTTGGCAGATCGATTAGTTATATGATCAGGATGCTGGTTTCTATATTAATCATTCAGAATTTTAGAAAAAGGAGTTAGCATATGTCAGGACCATTAAGGATTATTTTAGTAGCTGTATCATTATTGGCTATTGTCTTTTGTTTATACAGAATTCGTAAGTCAAGATTAAAGATAAACTATGCTCTGTTTTGGATAGGATTTTCTTTTCTTTTGCTGGTAATAAGTGTATTTCCACAGATACCGTTTTTCTTTTCTGATCTCTGTGGTATACAATCGCCGGTTAATTTTGTATTCCTATTTATGATTTTTATTCTGCTTTATCAACTTTTTAAGCTTACAACAAGATTGTCTCATTTAGAGGAGATGATTGAGGAGCTGTCAGAAGAAATAGCTGTAAAGGAACAAATGTTAAAGAAAGATGATCACTGAAAAGAAAAAGATTTATTTTTGGAACATGGCAGGAAGCATGTGTAATGCATTTGCATCTATACTTTATCTTGCAATGATCACCCGTACTCTGAATGACAAGATGGGGGATATATTCAGTATAGGTTTTGCTTTTGCACAGCTGATGCTTACTGTTGGTACATTTCAGGTAAGGGTATTCCAATCGACGGATGTTAAAGACGGTTATGATTTTATAGATTATTTTGTATTCAGAATAACTACCTGTATCATTATGATCGTTTCGTCTGTAATATACCTGTCACTGAAAGGCTATAGTTCTGAAAAGTATATTATTATATTGTTATTATGTGTTTATAAAATGACCACTGCTGTGTCCGATGTTTTTGAGGGATTGTTCCAAAAAAATGAAAGATTGGATATATCCGGTAAGCTTTTGGCATATAATACGGTTTTGTGCATGATAGGTTTTATGATCACGCTGATCGTAACAAGGAATCTCATGTACGGATGTATAACACTGGTTGCTATATCATCTATTGTAGTGATCATATATGGCTACAGTAATAGTAAAAAGTTTGAAAAACTTGATTTCAGCAGCTATTCATTTAAAAAGTATATCGATGCCTGCAAGGGCTTGTTTATAAAATGTCTTCCGGTCTTCATTAATGGTTTCTTGATCTTGTATATATTCAATATTCCAAAGAATTCTATTGATGATGCAATAGAGATGAGTGCTTTACCGGATGGATTCCAGGCGATATACGGAATCATGTTTATGCCGGCTAATGCGATAAATCTGTTATTCATTTTCTTCAGGCCGCAGATCACTCAGATGGCATTCCAGTTTGCTGACAAATCATATTCAAAAATGATGGGCGTTATAAAGCGTATCACTTTATATCTGGCCATATTTACAGTGTTTGTTTGTGTTAGCGGATATTTCCTGGGGCCACCTGTTCTGGGCATAATATACGGTAAGGATATCAGCGGTTTCAGAAAGCAGTTACTTATGCTTTTGTTTGCCGGAGGATTAAGTACTATAGCAACACTGCTGGACAATGTTTTGACTATCATGAGAAAACAGATTTATTCAACGGTGTCTTATGCGATATCAATACTAAGCGTTATTTTTATCTCAGACAGTTTTGTATTTAATCATAAGATGACAGGTGCAGCTGCTGTATTTATTATTTCAATGGTTACTCTATTGATTTCAGAGATGATTGTTTTTGCTTATAACTTCAGAAGAGAAAAGAAGTTAAATGCTGTATAGGTGAAATGATGAAAAAAGAGAAGGATATTTATTGTATATTTTCAGCACAGTATCTTCCGCACATGGGAGGAGTAGAAAGATATACATATAATCTGGCAAAGACATTAAAAGAAAAAGGTAACAATGTTATAGTTGTTACTTCAAGGATCGATGATCTTCCTGAAAGTGAGATGATGGATGGAATAAAGGTATACAGGGTTCCTTGCATCAATCTTCTTGACGGTCGTTATCCTGTTTTAAAGTTTTGGAATAAGAGATATAGGATAATAAAGAAAAAACTGAAGAAATATCCTATAAAGTTTGTTCTGGTTAATACCAGATTTTATCTGCATTCCTTAGCAGGCGTAAAGTTCGGTCATAAGAACGGAATAAAAACCGTAATGGTGGATCATGGAACCAGCCATTTATCGGTTCATAATAAACTGTTTGATAAGATAGGCGGATGGTGGGAGCATATCATCACCTGGCGTGATAAGAGATACTGCAAGGATTTTTACGGAGTGTCTCTGGCTTCCTGTGAGTGGTTGGAACATTTTCATATTAAAGCAAAGGGAGCACTTTATAATGCTTTAAATATGGACGAGATAAATGGACTGATTGAAAACAGCAGTAAGGATGTCAGAAAAAAACATAAAATTCCCGAAAACGCAAAGGTTATAGCCTTTACTGGAAGATTATTAGAAGAAAAGGGAATCATTCCGCTTATATCATCTGTGGAAAAGATATGTAAAGAAAGAGATGATGTGTATCTTGTTTTAGCAGGTGACGGTCCGTTGGATGAATACGTTAATGAGCATAAGAGTGATCATATCATTCCGGTAGGACGTCTGGAATATCAGGATGTAATATCTCTGTTAGTGGAGAGTGATATTTTCTGTATGCCATCCTTCTCAGAAGGATTTTCGACTTCGGTTTTGGAGGCTGTAGCGTGCAACTGTTATGTTGTTACAACTGAGCGAGGAGGTTCAAAAGAGATTATAGTTTCAAAGGATTACGGAACTATAATTAAGAACAATAAAGAAAAGCTGGTATATGATGCGTTAGTTGAAATAATAGATGATGATTCCGCAAGAGAAAAGGCTTGTAAAAACAGCTATGATAAGCTTATAAATGAGTTTACTTGGGAAGTCACTACTGATAAAGTAATAAAAATCGCTAATAAGTAATACGGAGGGATTTTATGCTTAAAGATTATGATCCGGAATTATTAAAAAGAATACATGATGCCGAGTTGACGGTATTAAATGAGTTCGATGATATCTGTAAGAGTAATGGGTTACAGTACTTTGCTTTTGCAGGAACGGCAATAGGTGCTGTCAGACATGGTGGCTTTATTCCATGGGATGATGATATTGACCTTGGAATGCTTCGAGAAGACTACGAAAAGCTAAAAAAAATAGTTGCTGAAAAGGAAAATTATAACTTTAGAATAACAACACCTGAGACTGAACCGGAATATTGTTCGTCGATTATAAAATTTCAACAGAATGACACTCAGTTTGTACCACCTTATGCGGTTAAGGATAATGCAAAACTTGGAATTCATGTTGATATTTTTGTATATGACAGAATCAGTGATGATAAAAAAAAGGCGATAAAACAGATCAGAAAAGCAAGAAGATATGCTCGTCTTATGTTCTTACGAAAGTATGCTGATCCAGAGGTTCCCGGAACAGGTTTAAAAGCGAGTGTTCAACGTATTTTATGTAAGGTGATACATTATGCGCTTGTATTATTTCATATAAGTCCTAAGTGGATGTTTAAAAAGTTTCAGGAAAATGCACAGGCATCAAATAACGAAAAAACAAAGTACTGTACAACATTTCAATCAACTAAGATTGAAAACTGTAGAGTGAAAAAAAGTGAGATCTTTCCGCTTGTTGATATGAAGTTCGAAGACAGAACTATTCCGTTGTTAAATGGATACGATAAGTCGTTAACAAGAATATTTGGTGAATATATGGTTGTACCACCAAAGGAAAAACGAATCAATCATGCTCCTGCAATTATTAAATTTGCCGGAGAGGAACCAATAGTTTTATAAAATTATTATTAACGGAGGATATCATATGCAGGCGATAATACTAGCGGCCGGAATGGGAAAAAGATTAAAGGAACTTACACAGGATAATACTAAATGTATGGTTAAGGTAAACGGTGTTAGTCTTATACAAAGAATGCTCGGTCAGTTGGATAAACGTAATCTTTCTCGAATAGTAATAGTTGTGGGATATGAGGGAAAGAAGCTTCAGGATTATATAGCAACACTGGGGATTAATACTCCGATAGAATATGTTGATAATCCTATATATGATAAGACAAATAATATTTATTCTTTGGCATTGGCAAAGGATTATCTGGCAGAAGAGGATACACTTCTTTTTGAGTCTGATTTGATTTTTGAGGATACTGTTATAGATGAACTCTTAAATGATTCAAGAGAAACTTTGGCATTAGTAGATAAATATGAAAGCTGGATGGATGGAACCTGCGTCAAGATATCAGAGAATGACGATATAGAGGCTTTTGTTCCTGGAAAGAAGTTCAAGTTTGATGAAATAAAGGACTACTATAAGACTGTAAATATTTATAAATTCAGCAAACATTTTTCTGAGACACATTATGTTCCGTTTCTTGATGCATATCAAAAGGCGTTGGGATTAAATGAGTATTATGAGCAGGTTCTCAGAGTAATCACTATGCTGGATGATCCAGAGATAAAGGCAAAAAGACTTTCAGGACAGAAATGGTATGAAATAGATGATATCCAGGATCTTGATATAGCAGAGTCTATATTCAGTCCGGATGATGATGAGAGAGTGAAGCTTATTCAGGGGAGATACGGTGGTTATTGGAGATATCCGAAACTTCTTGATTTCTGCTATCTGGTAAATCCATATTTCCCACCTGAGAAAATGAAAGATGAACTCAGGGCGAATTTTGATACTTTACTTACAGAGTATCCATCCGGAATGAGAGTTAATTCACTTCTGGCAGCTAAGAATTTTGATGTTCACCAGGAGAATATTCTGGTAGGAAACGGAGCTGCGGAGCTGATCAAGTCATTAATGGGATACTTAACCGGAAAAGTTGGATTTGTTCGTCCTACCTTTGAAGAGTATCCAAACAGATATAACAAGGAAAACTCTGTAGATTTTGTTCCTGATAATAATGATTATTCTTATACAGCAGATGACCTGATGAATTACTTTGATGGTAAGGACTTCCAGAATCTTGTGGTTGTTAATCCGGATAATCCAAGTGGAAACTATATTCCGAAGGCAGATCTTTTAAGACTTATAGATTGGGCTGCAAAGAAGAATATAAAGCTTGTGATCGATGAGTCATTTGTTGATTTTGCAGACGAAGAGGACTCAACACTGATTGAGCAGGGATTACTTACTGAAAATCCTCATTTGTTTGTTATGAAAAGTATATCAAAGTCTTATGGTGTTCCGGGCCTCAGATTAGGCGTCCTTGCTTCTGGTGATAAAAGTACTATAGCTTCTATGAAGAAGGATGTTGCAATATGGAACATAAATTCTTTTGGCGAATTCTATATGCAGATAGAAGAGAAATATAAGAAGGACTATGCTGAGGCATTAGTTAAGATCAGGGCTGAAAGAAAACGTTATGAAGTTGAATTATCAAAAATCAAAGGGATTAGGGTAATTCCTTCTCAGGCGAACTATGTGATGGTTGAACTTGATGAAGATATATCACCTAAGGAATTATTGAAAACTCTGCTTATAAAGTATAATATCCTGATAAAGGAATTAACAACTAAAACTAACGGCCGAAATTATTTGAGACTTGCAGTTAGAAATACTGAGGACAATAACGTTCTTATTGCAAGATTGAAAGAAGAATTAGGAGAAAAATAATGAAAATTACGGTTGTTGGTGGTGGAAATATCGGGACTCAGTTTGCGGTTCATGCTTCTGAAAAGGGTCATGATGTGATAGTATATACATCTGCTCCGGAGCTATATGATGGATCACTTGAGATAGTTGATAATACGGGAATGGTAACGCATTCGGGCGTTATAAAATATGCCACAAATGATCCGAATAAGGCGTTTTCTGAAGCAGAAGTGATTTTTATAACGCTTCCGTCTATGATGATGCGTCAGATTGCTGACGTAATCTATGATTATGCCGGAGCAGAAGCCTATATCGGAGTAGTTCCCGGAAATGGTGGAAGTGAATGCGCATTTAAAAAATGTATAGAAAGAGGAAATGTTTTCTTTGGTATAGAGAGAGTGCCGGCTGTCGCGAGACTGATTAAAAAGGGGAAGAGCGTTAGATCCTTTGGATACAGAGAAGAATTACATATATCAGCTCTTCCCGCTTGTTCTGCTGAAGAGTGTTCTGATATAGTTACGGGAATATTTGAAATACCGTGTAAAGTAATCCCGTGTTTTTTAAACCTAACGATGACGCCGTCCAATCCTATTTTGCATACCACGAGATTAAAAACATTATTCAGTGATTGGCATGAAGGAATTGTATATGATTCAATTCCTTTATTTTATGAAGAATGGGATGACAAGAGCTCCGAATTGCTTTTTTTATGTGATGCGGAGGTTCAGAGGATTTGTCATAATCTGCCGGAGTTTAAGCTTCAGTTTGTTAGATCACTTAAGGACCATTATGAGAGTCATACTGTGCAAGCTATGACAAAGAAAATCTCAAGTATTGAGTCATTTAAGGGATTAAAGACTCCCGCAACGAAGGTTGAAGGAGGATTTATTCCTGATCTGCATTCAAGATACTTTACAGCTGATTTTTCATATGGATTAACTATAATTAAGCAGGTTGCCGATTTTGCCGGAATTAATGTTCCGAATATTGATGACGTTATGGCCTGGTATAAGAGTATTGCTGTAGAGAAAGATGAATTTAATTATAGTGATTATGGAATAGAGGAATTTGATGAATTTAAAGATTTTTACTTGTTATAAACGAAATATTGTGGCGGTACTTGTTTTTTTATTGCTTTTCTATAATATAGGAATAATGGATTCCAGAGCAGAGGGTATTCCGGATGATTATGGTGAAACACAAAATGACGGTAACGTGACACTTGAGTTTTTAAGAGATGAAAATGCTACCGTTTCTGAGCCTGTATGTATAGATGGACCTACAAGGGAAATAGTTAGTGAAGAGTGTATTAATGACAGAATCCATTATATTAAATTTTCCGGGACTCGTGGGCCAAGTGATGCAATAATAATAGAAAGTAATGGCCATTATGGTCTGATAGATGCATCCTATAGATATGGTGACAGAGTTATAGATTCTCCTGACCCTTATACATCGGGCAAGGAGGTTCTTAGATATCTGTCAGCGTTAGGCGTAGATCATCTTGATTTTGTATTGGCAACACATGCCCACAATGATCATATTGGCGGTATACCTAATATTGTTGAAGCAGTTGGTGGGATGAAGATGCTTGATTCAAAAGAGTTATCATATGATATCCAGGAAGAATATCAGGATTCTGAAGGAAATGAGATAGCAGATCCGGATGTTAAGATGGCGATGGATATGGTATCTCCTGTAGTTGCTCAAGCTACAAAGTCGGATGCCGAAGAGAGTGTGTATCTTGTAGATGAAACAACAACATATATTTATAAAAACTATACCTACAATCAGAGAGAAGAATCTATGAATTGGGGGAATGGTATTTGTTATGATGAGGCACAGGCGGCAATGGAGAAAACAGTAAAGCTTTCAGTAGATGAACATACCAGTGGTATGAATTTACTGGGAGCCACCTTCAACGCCAATGATTCAGGAGATTTAGATGATACTATAAGCTTTCAGTTCGGAGATTATGATATCACTTTGTATAATCTTTATCCTGAATCTGATTTTACTGAAAATGCAAATTCAATTATTATGTTAGTAGAGAAGGACGGAATAAAGACTTTACTGACTGCAGATATTAATGTTAATGATCAAATAGAACAAAAACTTGCTGGTGTAATTGCGGATCAAAAAGGGGAGATGAACGTACTTAAAATTCCTCATCACGGTTATGAAAAGTCTACAAGTAAGGCGTTTGTTGATATATTAAATCCGAAGTATTCAGTTCTTACTACATCATTAAACTCGATTGAAGCGTATTCTCCATTTTATGCATATATGAAAGAAAATGGAGTAAAACTATATAGAACAATGGATATAAGTGGAAATGGTATAGTCCAGGATATGACATCCGGGCTTAGTTTCTTTACGTCTGAAATCGAAGAAGATTCTGTAAATAGATTATTATGCAAGTATATCTCTACTTTTCAGATAACCAAGTCTTTTGAAAGATTATTTGGAGTTCCTGCGAATGATATTGATTCGGAAAAGATTATAGCGAAAAAAAAGGTAACTGAAACAGAAACAGTAAACAAAGTCGATTACATATATCAGACTAATGAACTTATATATGGTGGAGAACCGATTGAATGGAATTTGAATTATAGTAATCATTGGGGCAGATGGTATAATGACTGGGATAATTATGACAGTGTATATGTTAAAAAAGATGGTAGTCTGACAAAGGGTTGGAGTACCATAAATAATAGACTTTACTATTTTGATGAAAACGGAATAATGGAAACCGGTTGGAAAAAACGTTCTGACAGAAATGTTTATCTTATAGAAAATGCAGCAGTGGATAGGCCTAAAGGATCAGCAGCTGTTGGATGGATAATGGTTGATAATGAATGGCATTATTTCGGAACCGATTGTTTAGGATATTTTGGTTGGGTAAAATGCAATAATAACTGGTATTATTTTGATGACGGAGTAATGTTCACAAAAGGATATAGAAAAATCGGAAACGATTATTATTTCTTTGATAATAATGGACGGCTTGGAAGTGGATTCAGACTAATAGATAATATAATGTTTTATTTCCATAAGGACGGAAAAGCACACCTGGGTTGGATAACGGTTGACGGAAAGAAATATTATACTGATTCTAAAGGAAAGATATTTACCGGATGGTTAAAGGACAATAATAATTGGTTTTATTTTGATGCATCAGGAAAAATGGTTACTGGTTGGAATGAAATAGGAGCAAAAAAATACTATTTTGATTCAACCGGAAAGATGCAGACCGGATGGAAGGTTATAAATGGTAAAACATATTATTTAAAGGAGTCAGGAGAAAAGGTTGAAGGATGGGTAAGTAAAGATAATAATTGGCATTTTCTTAATTCAGAAGGCGAAGTAAAAAGCAGCTGGATAACATATAATGGAGTATATTATTATATAGATGCAAATGGAATTATGTTAACTAATCAATGGATCGATAATAGTTGGCTTAGTTCAAGTGGTGCTGCTAATTATGGATTTACTGCTGAATGGAAAGTGAATGAAAATGGTTGGTGGTATGAAACCGGTGATGGATGGTATCCACATGATTGTTGGCAAAAAATAAACGAAAAGTACTTCTATTTTTCATCAGATGGATATATGGCATGTGACGAATGGGTTGATGGTTACTGGTTGAATTCCAGTGGTAATATTGAAGATAAGTATTTAGCAAATTGGGGATGTAATTCAGAAGGCTGGTATTATGAAGATAAAAGCGGTTGGTATCCTCAAAATCAGTGGCAAAAGATAAACGGCAAATGGTTTTTCTTTAATTCAGATGGATATATGGCAAATAACGAATGGATAGACGGGTATCATTTTGATTCTGATGGATTAATGAACGATGAACGTTTTTCGGTATGGAAAAAATACTCTAAAGGTTGGCGATACGAGGAAGGAAATGGTAAGTATCCTAAAAATGAATGGGAAAGAATAGATGGTGAATGGTATTTCTTTAATGATAGTGGATACTGTGAACCGGATAATATGTGAAAGGATTTTTATGGATAGAATAGCAGTTCTTTTACCTTGCTATAATTCAGGTAATAAACAAAATGGAGAATCCGGTGATAAATCAAAAGAATCCGGCAACAAAGAATCTGAGGGCTGGAAGAAAAAAGCAGAGGATAGATGGGGGATGGTACTGGTTTGATAGTAGTGGTAGTATATAATAAAAAAACTTGAACCTTTCCCATAAAAAATAGAAAAATGCAACAAAATGCAACTCTCCTACAATGTGAAGTTGCATTTTGTTGCATTTTGTGCTATTATATATATTGTAATTGAAGGTTTAATAATTGGTTGGCGTGAGGTGTTATCGGATGGATCTAGATTATTTGAAAAATAAAAAGGATGAACTGGGTATGACCTATGAAGAAATTGCAAATGCTTCAGGAGTGTCACTTAGTTCTATACAGAAGATATTTAGCGGTCAGAATACGAAGCCTCGTTCCAGTACGCTTATTGCGATAGAGAGAGCGTTGAACGAAGTGCATGAGGATAGGCATTATGGAAAGCCGGGGGTAAGAGAGGTATCTATTGGAAATCAGGACTTTAAAACGATAATTGAAAATAAGTATTTTTATATAGACAAAACTGATTTTATCAGAGAATGGTGGGAGAGTGGCGATATCGTTACCTTGATCACCAGACCTAGACGTTTTGGGAAGACACTTAACATGAGTATGCTGGACTATTTCTTTTCGAATCAGCATACCGACTCAGCAAAGCTTTTCAAGACTCTCGATATTTGGAAGTATGAGAGCTTTCGTATGCTTCAAGGACATTATCCGGTTATTTATTTAAGCTTTGCGGCTGTCAAGGGTAATTATTATGAGATGGCCCGTCAGCAGATCATTCAGGAAATTGTCGATGCATATGGCAGAGTTGAGGACGTTATCCGAAAATGTGATTTATCGGATAAGGATATTAAATTCATTGATTCAGTTGATTATGACATGTCTGATGCGATTGCAGGTAGAGCCATTAATTTTCTTTGTGGTATACTGAGTAATTACTATAAGAAAAAGGTCATTGTCTTGCTCGATGAGTATGATACACCACTTCAGGAGTCTTTTGTAAATGGCTTCTGGAAAGAAATGACTACATTTATCAGAAGTATTTTTAATTCTACGTTCAAAACCAATCTCCACTTGGAAAGAGCGGTTATGACTGGGATCACGCGAGTGAGTAAGGAGTCCATTTTTTCTGATCTGAATAATCTCAAGGTTGCGTCTGTTCTGACTACTAAATATGAAAAGGCTTTTGGATTTACTGAGGAAGAGGTTAAGGGAGCCTTGAGGGATTATGGGCTCTATAGGAATTTTAGTGATGTTAAAAAATGGTATGACGGTTTTAGAATCGGAAGTGTAACTGATATTTATAATCCATGGTCCATAACGCAGTATTTGGATAATAAGGAGCTTTTTGAGTACTGGGCTAATACAAGCTCCAATTCTATGGTTGAACGCCTCATCAGGGAAAGCTCTGTTGATGTAAAGGAAGATATGGAAAGTCTTATAAAAAGAGGTTCTGTTGAGGGACTGATAGATGAGGAAATAATTTTCGCAAATGTCGACAGGAACAAATCGGGATTGTTCAGTCTTCTTTTGGCATCAGGGTACCTGACAATAGATAAACTGCTTGGCGGTCAGGGGATGCGCACAAAGTGTGAACTCAAAATAACCAATCTTGAAGTGATGCACATGTTTGAGGATATGATAAGGTTATGGTTTGAGGATAGTGAGACAGGATATAATGATTTTGTAAAAGCTCTTTTGAAAAATGATATAAAGTATATGAATCGCTATATGAATGACGTGGCGTTAAGTACATTTTCGAGCTTTGATACAGGAAAGAAGCCATCCAGAACTTCGGAACCGGAGAGATTTTACCATGGGTTTGTTCTTGGATTAATTGTAGAACTGGCCGACAGATATATAATCACATCCAATCGTGAAAGTGGGTTTGGAAGATATGATATATGTCTTACACCTGTCGACAAGGGTATGCCTGCGTATGTGATGGAGTTCAAAGTGTATGATCCTGATGATGAGAAGGATCTGAAGGATACAGTGCGTGGGGCACTGAAGCAGATAGAAGAAAAGCAATATGATGAATCTTTACTAGCATCTGGGATTCCTGAAGAAAACATACATCATTATGGGTTTGCGTTTGAAGGAAAAAGAGTTTTGATTGGATAATGGAAAAACTAATTAAGAACTATGTATAAGAAGAATTCTGAAACCATGATAAAACATATGGATTTTATCATGATAGATATAATAGTATATTGGAATATAGTCAAGCTATATTCGGTTGTTGTAGTTTTTTAATTATTAGTGGAATAAAATATTAGAAAATCAATAAAAAATAAAGATTGTGAGAGGAAAAAAGTGAAACTAATAAAATGGAATAATAATATAAAGAAAATAATGTGTGGCTCTGTGTGGTTGCTTTTATTAGTGTTCCTTGTGCCAATCACGAATGTTTTGGCGGCATTATCTTATTCAGATATGATAGTAAAACCTATTGAGTCATCATATGCAGTTTCTACAAGTGATGCCAAGTTTATGAATAATCATATTATTACCGGAGTAAGCGGAAAACTTACAATTCTCTCAACTGACCGGAAAGCTATAGCGTCTTTTCCGGAAGTTGATGTCAACTGGCTTTACTCTATCGAAGATGAGGGACTTATTGTATATGGTAACAACAGTAAAAAAATCGGAATTGCTAAAGTGATAGAAAGCAGAAGTGGCGGAAGTGTTTCATATAAATTGGCGTCAAATGACATAATCTATAATGCAAATAATCTTTGTATAGATCCGACAATTATCCATGTTAATGGTTATTACTATATTACATTTACTGAAATTATCGGTAGGGTTAATAACCCAACCTCGTATACTGAGGATAATGCAAAAAATGTAAATGGAGAGTATATCCTCCATATGTGGAGAATAAAGGAAGGCTCTGATTTCGATGACAGATCATTATGGGAAGAGGTCTCAGTTATTCAGGACAACTTCCATAATACGGAAGACATAGATATTATGTATTCAGATAATCATTTTACGGTATTATTTGAGTATGAAAACTATGACAAGGGGGGCTCTGCAATTAGAGTTATTGAGTCGATGGATTCAGAGGGCAGAAGCTGGGGTGCGCCAAAGGAGCTTATCCCCAATGATGCAGATCATGAAATGGCTTCAGTGTGGGATGAAGGAGATCATTATACACTATGGTATAGCTGTGACAGGGATGCAGTAGGTCAGTCATATATGGCCGGAAAAGTTTATTATGCAACCTTTGATAAATCGTGGAAGCTGCTTTCAAAGGATAATGTGATTCAGGGTGATTACAGTAGAATTGGTGGAGTCAGGCTTTATGATGTAAAAAAGATAGACGGAAAAATAAACCTGCTTTATGCAAAGAATTATTTGAAGGAAAATATATTATCCGTTTTGAGAGAGTCCCCTCACAATGAATGGATTGCCGGAAAGTGGTATGACGTAAATGGTGACCAGAATTATCCGGCGACTCTTTCGTGGAAGAAAAATGGTAATGGATGGTGGGCTGAGGACAGCAGTGGCTGGTATCCGGTAAGCTGCTGGCAAAAGATAGATGGTAAGTGGTACTTCTTTGACGCATCAGGCTATATGAGTTCAAATGAATGGGTAGCTGGGTACTGGCTTAGCTCAAACGGTGCGCTTGAATATAGTTATACAGCCTCATGGAAACAAAATAGCACCGGATGGTGGTACGAAGACACTTCCGGTTGGTACCCTTCAAGTTGTTGGCAGAGGATAGATGGCAAGTGGTATTATTTTGATACATCAGGCTATATGGTGACCAGCCAATATATAGACGGATATTGGATAGGAGATAATGGAGCTTGTAAATGATTAGTGTTTCATTATTATACATATATATTGTTGCTACGGCTTTAATTATAGGAAAAGTAGTGTGTCATAAAGGGGATAGCTTTTTTGAAGTAGTCTCATATGGATTTGTTATACATCTGGCTTTAGTTCAGGTTATTACGATTCCGTGTCTGTTAATTAAGACATCATTTAACTTCTTCTTAGGAGTTTATTTGGTTTTTATGGTCGGGTTGTTTGTTATTTATTTAATAAACAATAAAGCTGCTTTTTCAGTTCCTGATTTCAGAAGGATAACTCCGTGGCTGATTTTTACGTTTGTTATTGTTATATTTCAGATATGCTACAGTACTTATATGATGCATACTGATGCGGATGATGGTCACATGACAACAGTATCTACTGTTGCAATAAAAGAAAATCGCCTGGATATATCTTTTTACGACGTTTATGATGGTATATATACTGGTAGAATGAGGGAAAGTATATATAGTTGGGAGTTCTTTATCGCTATACTATCAAAGCTTTTTGGGATTCATCCGGCTATAGTGGATCATTCGGTTATTATTGCACCTTTACTCGTGTTTTCTTATATAGCTGTTTTTTGTGTTGTTCGGCAGGTTTTCAAGGACACTGGAAAACAGCATTGTTCTTTGTTTTTTTACTCGCTAATCATACTGTATGCGGCTTATTCCACTCATACCAGAGGCTGTTTCATGCTTCTTAGGATTTGGCAGGGAAAGGCTGTACTTACATCTTTTCTTTTACCTATGCTTTTACATAGTTGCATTAAGATTTATAAAGGTGACTATACGTGGAGAAGATGGTTACTGAATCTCGGTATTATAACCGCTGGAACAGGTTGCTCGGTTATTGGTATCTATATGCTTCCGATTACATATATAGTTTATGGAATTCCTTTGTTTGTTATACTGTTATATAGAAAAAATATCAAAAAATGTTTTCGTTTGTTTAGAAGTCTGATTATAACGATGATACCAATTATTATTATGGCCGGCTTTGTGTTATATGGTGCAATTTCAGGAAAGTGGGGAGGAGAGGTTATCCCAACCGGACAGACTGAACCGGACTGGGTATATTCATTTGAGACTACGTTTTCCGGTAGTTATATGGTATATCTTTTGGTGGCGGCTGTTTTTATAATAGTTTTTGATTATATATGGAAGTCAAAAAAGCAAAATCTATACGTGGAAGATAAGCTTCGGCTATTACTTGTTGTTTTTGGTTTGGTTCTTTTTCTAACGTTTTTGAATCCACTTTTTTGTGACTTTGTTTCTGAACATATTACAGGAATAATTGTATATTGGAGACTTTACTGGGTTCTTCCAATGGAATTAATAATCTCTGTAGCGGTCACGCTGCTGATTGAATCAGAAGTCGTGAGAAAGCTAAAATATGTTATCGCTGTAATATTTGTTTGTAGTATCATGTTCTCAGGCAGGTATATGTACAGTAAAGATATGTATTTTGAATCACATCAGAATTATTATAAGATTCCAAATGAGGTTATATTTGCATCAGACTACCTGCTTAGTAAGGATGAAAATCCTGTTTGTGTATTTCCTGAATGGCTTTCATATTATCCCAGACAGTATGATTCGCATATAATAATTATTGGAGCAAGGGGGCTACCTGTTAATCAGAAACGGATTGGTGAGAGTGATATTACTTATGCGTGGCTGTATCATTCAATTTATGCTGATAAGAATCTGAATGATGAAACAGTTCGTTGGGCACTGGGTGAAATTGGTATAGAGCACATATATATGCAAGGGGCTAAGATAGATAGTCCTTACTATGATATAGAAACAATAGAAGATTATGGATTTGTATATAGTTTAAAGAAATAAAGTGGGGTAAGATAGTTTTTATGTGTAGTAGTATTGAGCTGACTATACTTATGCCTTGTTTAAATGAAGAAAACACTATTGGCATTTGTATAAAAAAAGCAATGATGTTTTTAAAGGAAAACGGAATAGATGGAGAAGTACTGGTAGCAGATAATGGTAGTACAGATAATTCTAAAAAAGTTGCACGTGAGTTAGGGGCTAGAGTGATAAATGTACATAAAATAGGCTACGGAGCTGCATTAAGATGTGGAAATAAAGCGGCACGTGGGAAGTACGTTATCATGGGTGACGCTGATAATACATATGATTTTTATAATTTGATGCCGTTTCTGGAAAAGCTTAGAGAAGACCATGAGCTTGTTATGGGAAATCGCTTTATGGGTGGAATTGATAAAGGAGCCATGCCATTCATTCACCGTTATGTAGGAAATCCGTTATTATCATTGATTGGGCGAAAACTATATCATACAGATATACGTGATTTTCATTGTGGCCTAAGAGGATACAACCTTGAAAGTATCAGGAGGCTTCATTTACGTACATGCGGTATGGAGTTTGCTAGTGAAATGGTTGTGCAGGCTGCAAAGAATGATCTGAGGATAACGCAGGTGCCTATCAGACTGAAAAAGGATAGAGGAGACAGAACGTCACACCTGAACACCTGGGCTGATGGGTGGAGGCATTTGAAGTATTTGATAAGGAATAGATAAAAACCGAAAAATATGTGGTAAAAACCTCTTGATTAGCCACAAAATATGTGGTTTGATGTTATCAAGAGGTTTTTATTATACCTATGGAATTAAAGGAGGTTCAGGCTTATGGATAATAAGGCTATGTACAAGCTGTCATACGGACTTTTCGTACTGACAACAAAGGTTGGGGATAAGCATAATGGTTGTATCACGAATACTGCAATTCAGGTTACAACTGATCCGAACAGAATTGCGTTTGCAGTTAATAAGCTGAACTATACGCACGATATGCTGATGGAATCAAAGGTTTTCAATATCTCAATAATCAGCGAAGCGGCAGACTTCGAGCTCTTTAAGAGATTTGGTTTCCAGTCCGGAAGAGAAGTAAATAAGTTCCAGGGCTATGGCAAGATAGGACTTGGTTCAAATGGAATTACGTATATCAAGGATGGAACAAATGCATATATCTCAGGAACGGTTTATGATACTGTTGATCTTGGGACACATACACTTTTTATCTGCGATGTGACAGATATGGAACTGATTCCTGAGGCTGATGGAAGTGTTGCAAGGTCTGCAACCTACGAATACTATCAGGAGAACATCAAGCCAAAGCCACAGGATATAAAGAAGGGCGATGAGGTTGGCAGTCTTGTAAAGGATGAGGATGAGAAGGGACAGACCGTCTGGGTATGCAAGGTATGTGGATATGTTTACGAAGGTGAAGACCTTCCGGAAGACTTTATATGCCCATGGTGCAAGCATCCTGCATCAGATTTTGAAAAACAGGTTAGATAGGGGGCCAGGAATGAAGAAAAAAATAATCTCACTTATGTTATCGGTTTTTCTGATAATAAATATGACAGGATTTTCTGTTTATGCTGATGGAGAAACAGAGGAAGAGCCTGCTGCAGCGAAGCTGACCTACGAGTTTGACGATATTACATATGTGAATAATGGGGAAGGAAAATTCTCAAAGAACCAGATGGACTACTATAAATCGATGCTACATAACTCGCTGGATAAAAACGGTGCATCGGTCAGTAATACCGTATACGACACTTTTGATTCTGTTGACCTGTTTTATGAAAAGGTTAAGGTTGATGATATGTCTGTAGCGGACATGTGGACTTTTCTCGGAATGAAAATGCTTTGTACTACTGACAGGTCTGATGATTTAGGTGACAATCTGTTCAGAAAGGAAGAGGAATACTTTTCAAATAAAGCAAATTGGAAAGAATGGAATCTGCTGCGAGTATACCTTAATCATGATAATAGTGAAAGTGGAAATATAATAAGAGAATTGAGTATGAAGTCGGATTTCAAGTCAAAGGGATCAAGCAAGTGGGTTTCTGATGATATAGATTTTAAGTTATATAGAGAATCTATGAGATCGGTTGCTTCGGTTGAGGCACTTGAAAAAAATGTTGCAAGGACAGCTGCTTCTGAAATGGTGGACTGGGATGGAAATCCGGTCACTACATCTGATCCCCTGACTTGCAAGGTAATAAATGAGCCTGAACTCAGCGGGCCTGTATTCTATACATTTATAGGTGCATCAGGAGCGGATCTGCATGATCTTCGGGGGAAATATGCAGAAAAGAATATCCATGGTTTATTGGTATGCTTCAGCGATTTTTCCATAACTCCTATTATCCCGGATGAAAATGTGGAAGCACCCTATGCTTACGTTAAAGCCTCGGGAGGGACATCATCAAAGAATGAGAAGAAGGTAGTTTCTGATGTGAAAAACTATTCCGGTGAGTCTATGAATGCTTCACAGACTATTTCCGAAAATGTAAGCAGTACGGTAACCAGTAGTATAAATGGCAGCAAGGGAAGCACATCAAGCAATAGCTACGACGTGTCCACTTCAATAAAAGTAGGGGCAAAGTTCTCTCTGTCAAAGGTTTTTGAGGCAAGTGAGGAGATGACTACGACGGTTTCGGCAGGGCACTCTACATCTGAAACAGTATCTAAAGGGTGGTCTACCTCAGAAGGAACACAGGTGAGTGAAACCGAGTCCAGAACTGTAAGTATAAACCTGCCGCCGTATACAACTGCACTTATGAGTCAAGAGCTTTTTAATTCAGAGGAACAGGTCAGATATAACTGTCCGACGGCTCTGAATTATAAGGTGACTATATACTATGTCAGTGGAAAACTGAATGATAAATATGATTCGGTTGAAATATCCTTCGATAAGTTGACCGATTTTGGCGCTTCCGGTGATGCAAGAACTGACCTGGCTAAAAGGTATGCACAGAGTACAGGCTCGTCACATATGACTGACGCAGATGGTATCGACTGGAGTGATGTTGTTAAGGATGAATATGGAAATAGTGTATATGCAGATATGCTAAGTACACTTACGCACACGGCTACATTTGATTCGACCTCAGCTACATTTTCAGCAAAGGTAAATCTTGTCAGAACTGAGGTGGAGGATATACTCCCTATCTATCCCATTGATTCAATAAAGTTTGTAAATCCGGATAATGTGCTTTACACCAAGCCTTGGCTCACAGAAATAAATATAGAAAAGGGTGATACTGACTATGTAACAAACTACCGCCCGAAAGCACTTAATGAGTTTGGGGCAGAGTTCTATACATTTTATGCATTGAACGGTAGTTATATATTCCTGGATGAAAATGGCAATGATATTACCGAAGGTGGAAACAGTGTTGTAAAAACATTTAAAGATCCTGTTACCGGTCAGCTTAAGTTTACAGCTACGGGAGAGGGAACCGTATATCTCAGATATAAGATCAATAACGGCATATACAGAACTGCCAGTATGGCGGCTACGGATACGCCTGAGGATTATATAGATGATAACGAGATACCGCATCCAGCAATCCTCCAGATAAATGTATCTGATACCGGGCATGAGCATACCTGGCTCAAGCCAAAATATGTATGGTCAGATGATTATAGTACATGCACAGCGTACGCTAAGTGCAAATTTGATGACACACATATGAAGCAGGAAACATCGGATGCTGTGAAGACGGTGGTAAGTGAACCGACCGAGACTAAGGAAGGAGTTACAACTTATACCGCAAGCTTTGAGACTGAGGGCTTTGAAGCACAGACCATCACGGTGAAGACACCGCCAACCGGAAAAGCTGACAACAAGGATGAGACTGATGGAAAGAGTGGTGACAAGAATAATGCTGATGGAAAGACCGACAATAAGGGCGAGAATAATGTAAAGAATGACTGGAAACAGGTCGAAGATGTATGGTATTTCTTTGATTCGGACGGAAACAAGGCTACCGGATGGAAAGAAATTGGTGGAAAGTGGTATTTCTTTAATTCAAACGGGGCTATGGCTACCGGATGGATAAAAACCGATGGCAAATGGTACTACTTATGCCAAGATGGTTCTATGGATTATTCAGAGTATAGAGAGGGATACTGGCTAAATGCCGATGGCTCATGGGATGAAGCTTACTCCGGTGGTCATTGGATCGGAAGCAACTCAGCAGGATGGTGGTATCAGGATAATACAGGCTACTATCCGAAGAGTACAGATCTCTGGATAGACGGTACGAAGTATCATTTTGATGGAAAGGGCTGGTGCACCAATCCATAATTAAAAAAATTATCTCGACAGATATATAATTTTTTGATAATATACTCCGGTTTTGCAAATGCAGAGCCGGAGTTATTCTTTAGGGGGATATTTAGGAGGAAGTTATGAAAGAAGAATTTAAATGAAAACTAATATAAAAAGTAAACTTTTTTTATAAAATGGTTGACAAAATATTATTCATTTGATAATATACTCTGGTTTTGCAAAAAACGACGCAGAACCAGAGTATTTGTTTTTATGGAGAAAGTATTAAGGAGGAACAGAAATGAACGAAGGATTCGATGGTTCTGTAGAAGAAACAAAAAGTACCTATAGGCTCTCTCTTAAGCAAGAAGAGCAGCCTAAAACAGAAGAAAAGTCGGATGACAGTGCTGTTGAGAAAACAGTTGAAATAACAGAGAAGTTATCCTCTGATTATGCGATGAATAATGAAATAAATAATCAGATTGAGATGCATAAAGAAACATTTTTCTATGCTAATCCTAACCCGGTTGTTCCTGAACCAGTAATAAAGCAGAAGAATTTCAAGGTTACACCTGTGATGCTCCTTGCTGCAATAGTAGTAATACTTCTTGGAGCAATCATTGTGAAGGAGGCTTTTCATAAGGACAACAGCAGAATCGAAGGATATTATTCCTTAGTAAGCTCTGAGCTTAATGGAATGACTATAACAAATAATGATCTTAAAGCTCGTGGATTTGAGCCTGACGAAATAAGCCTTGAGATAAATGATGACAACGCTATTTTCCACATCGGTGATAAGACTGATGATTGTTCATATGAAGTCGATGGTTCTGAGATGACATTTACTATGGGAAAGACCACACTCTACGGTGAGGTTAACTACACGGAAAAGACTGTAACTGTAGATGTTGAAGGCTACTATATGACCTTTGAAAAAGACGGAGAAGAGGATGCATAAGCCTCATATCCTTTATATATAAAAATTCTTGACTTTGGTAGGTGGAATAACTATAATGACATAAGCATTATATGTACGACTATGATGGTGCATAAAGCTTGTAGCATTCACCGACCAGAGAGACGGGATCATCGGCTGGAAGTCCTGTTGGATAGAGGTTATAGGTTATCTTCACACCGGAGTCTATTTAACGAAAAGAGTTATATGACCGATTGAACTTTTAGTAAACGGTTATATAGAAGTCGGGTGGTACCGCGGTTAAGAATGATCGTCCCGGATACAGTTTTACTGTATCCGGGATTTTGTTATCAATGAGTTAATGCAGATTCGAATTATATAGACTTCGAGAAAGCTTGCTTTCATAGAAGTCTATATAATGAAGAAGCTATATTAGGCGAAGCAGGCATGTTCAACGATTGCATTAACGTAGTAGATGTTATTAAAAAACGGAGGATATATAAAAATGAAGGAATTACTTGAGAAGATCAGAAGAGAGGCTGAACAGAAAATAGCTGATTCTGAAAGTACTGAGTCCCTTGATGATGTCAAGGTTTCGATCCTTGGTAAAAAGGGTGAGCTCACGATGCTCTTAAAGGGTATGAAAGACCTCAGCCCTGAGGAAAGACCAAAGTTCGGTCAGCTTGTTAACCAGGCTCGTGAACAGATCGAATTAAAAATGAATGCCAAAAGAGAAGCTATGCGTAAGGAAATGCTTACTGCAAAGATGGCAAGAGAAACAATCGATGTTACTCTTCCCGGAAAGAAGATGATAAGAGGTCATAAGCATCCAAATCAGATAGCTCTTGAAGATCTCGAGAGAGTATTTATCGGAATGGGCTACGAGGTTGTTGACGGACCTGAGGTTGAGTATGACAGAATGAACTTCAAGCTTCTCAATATTCCGGAAGATCATCCTGCAAAGGACGAGCAGGATACCTTCTATATAAGCAGACATGATCCTGCAAAGGGTGAGACAACAGAAGACGATATAGTTCTTCGTACACAGACATCATCAGTGCAGGCAAGAATTATGCTTGCAGCCGGAAAACTTAAGGAGACATCAAAGGGCTTCCCTGAAAGAGAACTCCCTATCAAGATCATCTCTCCTGGTAGAGTATTTCGTTCAGATGAGGTTGATGCAACACATTCTCCATCCTTCCATCAGGTAGAAGGTCTTGTAATAGGAAAAGGTGTAACAATGGCCGATCTTAAGGGAACACTTGATCAGTTCGCAACGAACTTCTTCGGACCGAAGACCAAAACAAAGCTTCGTCCACATCACTTCCCATTTACAGAACCATCAGCCGAAGTAGATGTAACCTGCTTCAAATGTGGTGGCAAGGGCTGCGGAGTTTGTAAAGGTTCAGGCTGGATTGAAATCCTGGGCTGCGGAATGGTTCATCCACACGTTCTTGAGATGTGCGGAATCGATCCAAACGAGTATTCAGGCTTTGCTTTCGGAATCGGACTTGAGAGAGTAGCACT
>JAEEGL013881715.1_pt1 | contig 32184 bp, 20 predicted proteins | sample 9134231 | NCBI WGS metagenome assembly JAEEGL01 (sample SAMN16246548, study PRJNA631951) | gut metagenome | biome: gut microbiome; feature: rumen; material: fiber-attached | host: Bos | place: Iran: Karaj | collected 2018-10 | reverse complement strand
TGTTGAGCAGCACGTAGACCTTCTTCTCGATGGTTACGGGCTGGTCGTGGAAACGAACCTCATCAGTACGCAGGATCTTTGTACCGAGTTCGGTTACTACCTGACCGTTGACCGTTACCACACCTGCCTGGATGAACTCATCAGCCTCACGGCGGCTGCATACTCCGGCATTGGCGAGGTACTTGTTGAGACGCAACGGCTCGTTGGGATCGTAGTTGACCTCCTTGTACTCGATACGCTTCTTCATGCTATACTTAGCATTGGGATCATATCCGGGAGTACGCTTCTTCTTATTATATGGAGCGGGGGCACCGTAAGGGGCACGACCCTGCTTACTGAACTTGTTGTAACCACCCTGCTGGGGAGCAGAGCCATATCCGCCCTGACGGGGAGCACCGTAGGAAGGACGCTGCTGGCCATAGCCGCCCTCACGGGGCTGACGTGGCTGATAACCGCCATTGTCGCGCTGTGGACGTGGCTGGTAGCCGCCCTCACGCTGCTGGTATCCACCCTGACGTGGCGCACCGTATGCCGGGCGCTGCTGACGTGGTTGATAACTGCCCTCACGTGGCTGATATCCGCCCTGACGTGGACGGAAGCTGGGACGCTGGGGTGTGCTACTCTGCAGACCTGCGCCAAAACCTTCCGGACGGAAACCGCCCTCATCATTGTCATGATTGTAGGTAGGACGCTCATAGGCCGGACGCTGTCCTGTGTGAATACGTGGGCGTGGTGAACGACCCGGACGGAATTCACGCTGTTCATTCTGAAAACCATCTTTTGGTGTTTCTTCTGTCTTCTTCTCGTTTTCGAAATCCATTTTTTACTTTCTCTTAATATAGGTTATTACTTGTATATTATATTACTTATATATATTATATACATTATTATATATTACTATATACCTGTGTATGTTGAAGGTGTAATCGCTCTGAGTTCCTCCTTCACCTCCTCACTGACATCGAGAGTCTCGATGAAGTTGGCGATGGTATTGGCATTGATACCCTCATTGGTACGGGTGAGTGCCTTCAGTGTCTCGTAAGGATTAGGATATGCCTCACGACGAAGGATGGTCTGGATGGCCTCAGCGACAACTGCCCAGGTGTTATCAAGATCCTGCTGGAGCTTCTCCTCGTTGAGGATGAGCTTACGCAGACCCTTCAACGTGCTCTGGAAGGCGATGAGGGCATGACCCATAGGAACACCGACGTTACGGAGCACCGTTGAGTCGGTAAGGTCGCGCTGCAGACGACTTACAGGCAGTTTTGCTGCGAGGAACTGCAGGATGGCATTGGCGATGCCGAGGTTGCCTTCAGAGTTCTCGTAGTCGATGGGGTTCACCTTATGTGGCATAGCACTGCTGCCCACCTCTCCCTTCTTGATCTTCTGCTTGAAGTAATCCATAGAGATATACATCCAGAAGTCGCGGTCGAGGTCGATGATGATGGTGTTGATACGACGCATGGCATCGAAGATGGCGCCGAGCCAGTCGTAGTTGGAGATCTGTGTGGTGTACTGCTCACGCTCAAGACCGAGCTTTTCACTTACGAAGGCATTACCAAACTCACGCCAGTCGTACTGGGGATATGCCACATGATGGGCATTGAAGTTACCTGTGGCACCACCGAACTTAGCGGTTACGGGTATCTCCTTCAGTCCACGGAGTTGTTCCTCAAGACGGTACACATATACCATTATCTCCTTACCCAGACGTGTAGGTGATGCAGGCTGTCCGTGGGTCTTGGCGAGCATGGGGATATTCTTCCACTGCTCAGCATAGTCGTGAAGCTGTTCGATGAGCTCCTCCAACAAAGGATAATACACATCCTCCAGGGCCTCCTTGATACTCAAGGGTACACTGGTGTTGTTGATATCCTGCGAAGTAAGTCCGAAGTGGATGAATTCCTTGAAGCGCTCAATATTATCCAAGCCCATAGAATCCAGTTTCTCCTTGATAAAATACTCTACGGCTTTGACATCGTGGTTGGTTACAGCCTCGATATCCTTTACGCGCTGCGCATCGGCTGGCGTAAACTCACGGTAAATATTTCTCAGGTCATCAAACAGGCTATGGTTGAAATCCATGAGTTGGGGAAGAGGAAGTTCACAGAGGGCGATGAAATACTCTATCTCTACACGTACACGGTATCTGATAAGTGCATACTCTGAGAAATAGTCTGCCAACGGTTCTGTCTTACCTCTATAGCGGCCATCTATAGGCGAGATGGCTGTCAATAAACTTAAATCCATTTTTTATTTAACTATCGATAATTAACTTTTTTACTGCAATTTCTCAATTGCGGCTGCAAAGATACGTGTTTTTTTATTAATCTGCAAAATTTTCTCGCGAAAATTTTGCAGATCAATATTATAACTGATACAAGTCATTGGCGGCCATCAGCTCCACCTTCTTCTCCTCCAGCACCTTCTCACATGCGTCGAGGTCAGTAGGACGGATGATGACATGAGCCACGTCGCCATTGGCAAAGGAATACATGTACTCGATGAAGATACCCTTCTCAGAGAGGTGCTTGAGCACAACGGCCAGCGAACCGCTCACGTTAGGACATACGAAACCGATGACGTCGGTGATCTTCACTGCGAAGTGATGCTCCTTAAGAACCTTATAGGCCTTCTCTGGATCAGAGACGATACAACGGAGAATACCGAAGTCACTATTATCCGCAATACTCATGGCTGAGAGGTTTACGCCTGACTCACCAAGAACATCTGTTACCTCTGTAAGTCTGCCAGACTTATTCTCGAGGAAAATGCTTAATTGTTTTGCTTTCATATTTTATACTTTTAGACGATTAGACAATTAGAGCTGGCGCTTGTCGATGACACGCTTTGCCTTGCCCTCAGAGCGCTCGATACCCTTAGGCTCCACAAGACGGACCTTGAATCCGAGACCGATGACGCTACGGAGCTCACCTTCAAGCTTCTTCTGCAGACCTACCATCGTAGACATGTCGTCAGTGAAATACTCCTCCTTAACCTCTACCTTCAGTTCTGAGGTGTCGGTATTGTTCACACGGTCTACGACAAGCAGGAAGTGAGGCTCAAACTCCTTCTGTTTCAAGATGACATCCTCAATCTGTGACGGGAAGACATTGACACCACGGATGATGAGCATATCGTCGCAACGACCCAGAATACGATCCATCCTCACGAGGGTACGTCCACAGGCACACTTATCATAGTGGAGAGCGGTGAGGTCGTGGGTACGGTAACGCAACAGAGGCATGCCTTCCTTAGTGAGATGGGTGAAGGTGAGTTCACCGAATGTTCCCTCTGGCAACGGCTCACCGGTATTAGGATCGAGAATCTCCGGATAGAAGAGGTCTTCATTAAGGTGGGTACCGTTCTGGCACTGGCACTCATAACCCACACCAGGACCAGAGATCTCCGAGAGACCATAGATATCATAGGCCTTGATACCCAACGACTGCTCCAGCTTCTGACGCATCTTCTCCGTCCAGGGCTCAGCACCGAAGACTCCAACCTTCAGCTTAAACTCATCCCTGCTCCACTCACACTCATTAAGAGCCTCACCAAGGAACATGGCGTAGCTGGGGGTACAACAGAGGATGGTTGTTCCGAAATCGTGCATCAGGGTTATCTGCTTCTGGGTGTTACCTGAAGAGATAGGAATAACAGAAGCACCGATATTCGTTGCTCCGTCATGGGCTCCGAGACCTCCAGTGAAGAGTCCGTAGCCATAAGCCACCTGGAAGATATCATCCTTACCGGCACCGTAGGCGGTGAAGGCACGGGAGATAGCCTCCGACCACATGGCGAGGTCCTTACGGGTATAGAGCACCACAACGGGTTTGCCTGTTGTTCCTGAAGAGGCGTGGATACGTACTATCTGACTCATCGGCACTGCTGCCAGTCCGAAGGGGTAGTTATCACGAAGGTCGAGCTTATTCGTAAAGGGCAGCTTCACGATATCGTCGATGCTCTTGATATCGCCTGGCTCGAGCCCCATCTCCTGAAACTTCTTCCGGTAGAAGGGGGTGTTATAATATACATACTCAGCCATCTTACGCAGACGACTACTCTGCAACTCGCGAAGCTGTTCGCGATCCATGCACTCTACATGTTCATTCCAAATCATATACTTTCTAGTTCATTGTTTGATTGTGCGGTACAAAGGTACGAAGAATAAATGACAAATGACAAATGATAAATGATAATAATTCTTAAATGAGGCCTGCTCATTGCGTTTATCATTTATCATTTATCCATTATCCATTAAAAAAGAGAGCTTCGGAAGATTTCCGAAGCTCTCTTTTTTGTGGGCGTTGACGGATTCGAACCGCCGACCCTCTGCTTGTAAGGCAGATGCTCTAAACCAGCTGAGCTAAACGCCCTTGTTTCGTTTGCGGGTGCAAAGGTAAGAAGAATAATTGAATCACGAAAGAGATTCGACGAAAAATGTTATTTTATTAACACCTTTTAACCAAAAGAGGCCTTTTGAGATCTTTTTCAGTCGAATAATCGGTCTATATCTATCTGCGGAAGGATTGCGATCACAGGCTTGCCGTCGGGGGTATAATTTACGTTAGAACAAGCAAAAAGACTATTAATGAGATTATCCATCTCCTCATTGCCCAGAATCTGGCCGTAAGGGACGGCGGCACTACGGGCGAGACTAAGAGCCACAGCACTGCTCAGTTCCTCAGCCACTACCCTACCCTTCTCTTCGGCATCGCTGACCATACGCCGCAGAAGCTGTACCGGATCTATGCCCTCGATACCTGTGGGTATGCCGTTGATGGCAAAGGTGTTTCCTCCCAGGTCGCTGAGATCGAAACCAAGACTAGTGAGCATGGGTATGATTGTCTGGAAGGTCACAGCGTCGGAGGCAGACAACTGTATCGTCTCCGGAAAGAGCATCTTCTGTGTGTTCACCACCCTACTGCTCTGCTGCTGCATATACCTTTCATATAATATACGTATATCGGCCTGGTGCTGGTCTATCACCATAAGTCCAGACTTCACAGCAGTCATGATATACCTGCCCTTATACTGATAATGAGCCGGTGATTTCTCTGCGATGACACTCTCAGCAGGAGAAATCTCCTGAGGTGCCATCGATCCAAAGAGATCATCTTCTCCTAGGATAGGATTGCCAGGCTCTCCAAGAGATTCTAGAGATCCTAGATTATCTAGGTTTTCTAGGATATCTTGATCGCCTTGATTATCCTTTGAGCCTAGCCCATCATAGAGTTCCTGCCACTGCGATGGCGCCTTCTGGCGATTATTCGAGGAAAATGGATTATAATCGGGATTATACGATACCTTCGGTGCAGAGAATCCTCCCTGACTTGGATCAAAGGCAGGTATCTCAGGCTTTCCTACGGTATCAAAATCGATCGTTGGAATCTCACAGAATTTCCCTATCGCATCCCTCACTGCCGCCATAAGGATCTGCCAGATGGCCTGCTCGTTCTCGAACTTTATCTCAGTCTTTACGGGATGGATATTCACATCGATATCTGCTGGGTTGACATCGAAATAGAGGAAATAAGGTATCTGCATGCCCTCCGGTATAAGACGGTCGTAGGCAGTGATGACAGCCTTATGGAAATAAGGATGCTTCATGTATCTGCCATTGACAAACAGATAGTCGCAGCCGCCCTTCTTCCTCGCTGCCTGGGGCTTGGCCACAAAACCGTATACCTTACAGATAGCGGTATCCACATTCACCGGCATAAGGTCGGAGCCATACTGCTTTCCGAATACGTCGGTGATACGCTGCAACAGACTGCCTGGCTTGAGGTTCAACAGCTCTGCACCGTTATGATAGAGTTCGAAACGGATATCGGGATAAACGAGAACGATACGTTCGAAGGCATTAAGGATATTCGTGAGTTCAGTGGCGTTGCTCTTAAGGAACTTCCTGCGTGCTGGGACATTATAAAAGAGGTTGTTGACCTTGAAGTGACTTCCCACAGGACAGGAAACGGGTTCCTGACTCGTAACCTTAGAGCCCGCAACACAGATAAGGGTACCTATCTCTTCATCGGCGGTACGTGTCATCAGTTCCACCTGTGCCACAGCAGCGATGGAGGCAAGGGCCTCACCACGGAATCCCATAGTATGGAGGGAGAAGAGGTCGTCGGCCTTCTGTATCTTTGAGGTGGCATGACGCTCAAAAGCCATACGGGCATCGGTCTCTGACATTCCCGTTCCGTCATCGATAACCTGGATGGATGTCCTTCCTGCATCAGTGACGAGCACCGTGATACTCTTGGCTCCGGCATCAACGGAGTTCTCCACCAGCTCCTTTATCACCGAAGCAGGCCTCTGTATCACCTCACCAGCGGCTATCTGGTTAGCTACACTATCTGGAAGCAATGAGATTATGTCCATAGACTTCCCGTATTCTTTATTTTATACCTTTTATTTCTTCCTTCTTCATAGGACGCCATTCAAAAATATCAAATCGGTCCTTCGGCCTGACATAGTCGTACCAAGCAAAACCTTTCAGATGTTTCTTATCCGCCGGAATCTGATTAAGCGGATACATCGTACCTGTGGTTTTCGGGGTCCACACGCTCTTCAGCTTCTGATTCTCAAGGAACATACGGAGCTCGGTAGTCTCCTGGTAGTTATAGATGATAGCCACACTGTCACCCTCCTCGAAATAATATCCGATGAGCACATTGTCCTTTGCCTGTGCCTCACGGATCTTACCCTCGTTGAAATAGGCAAACATCTCTTTCGACGACACCTGGTTATATAGGGTGGAATCGCTTTTCAACTGTTGGATGGAGAAGGCATTATTGATAACATGGGCCCTGTTGATGACGGAGTCTTTGAGGAACACCTGTATCTCATCGCCAAGAAGCTGTTGGTTGATGTTCCATACTATCGGATCCTTGAACATCGTCATACAGGAGTCGAGGGAGTTGTATACCAGTGAGTCACATACCGCCTGGACGTCTTTACGAAATGCCCGCACATGATGGAAGGCATAGACCTTACGGTATACAGAGTCGGTCTCTATATTGAATGTCACTACCTTGAAGGTATCGGCATGCATATAGAGGGAGTCGCCCTGAGAGAAATCAATGGCTACAGCACTGTCCGTACATAGGGCAAAACCGGTATTCTCGTAGTACTCTCCGTAGTTACCGGTGAGTTTGTTCTTGTTTACTGAGTCAACAAAGACCACATCACGGAAAGCCTTGCTGATACCTTGTTTGCTGTCGTACCACACGCTGTCGCCAACCATCATCTTACCCTGGTTATTGAGCACCGAACGTTCCATAAGCCGCGCCTGTTCGTTCTTGGTGTCGTAATAGCCTTGCTCAGAGTAGATAGTGCTTTCGCCGGAGGTGATATGCGAAGGACCTACGATATGCGCCATGGAGTTGGCATTGTCGTAATATAAGGTGTCGGTGGTGAGATAGAACTTCGGACTCTGCATCTTCACGTCGTAGTTGAATACCGACATCTTACTCTTGGTGTTATACTCTCCCCAGTCAGAGGTGAGTGTGGTATTACCGTCAACCATCTTTCCGCCCTCGAAGAAATAGGCATTGTCATAGAGACGGTCGAAATCGAGACTGTCGGTATACAGGGTGGTCTTACGGTTCTTCAGGATGACATTATACCGGGCTCTGGCTATCTGTTCGTTACCATCATAATAGGCATAATCACTAACCAACGACAACGTATCACCCTGGTACATCTTCACATGTCCGAAAGCCTCGAAGGAGTTGCTTGCCTCATAGAAATATGCGCTGTCACAATATAGTCTCGCCCCAGCATGGGTAAAATGTACTTTCCCGTTCAGTATCGTAGCATCAGGATTCCTGTATTGATCGAAATGCAATACATCAGCATGAACCAGATAGACACGTTTGTCCTGTGTCTTTGCCGTCCTGGCAGGACGTTTACGGGCCTTACGGTTCTTCTGCGCATCTGCCATTCCAAAACAAAACAGCAGAACAACCGCCATCAATATCATTGTTAACTTGCTTCTCCCTTGCATCTCCCTTGCATCTCCCTTGCTACGATATTACTTCACCCAGCCTTCGTACTCGAACTTACAGTCCTTATAATTGTCATTCAACCTCGTGTATACACCCTTGATCTTCTCCACTACCCACTGATGGATCTTCTCTTCGCGGCGCTTGTTGAGGACCACATCCTTCAGTACCTGGAAATCCTCACCGATAGTTGCCCTGTGACCATCAATACGGTTCTTGAGCTTTGCAATGACACATACGGTCTTTCCCTTCTGGTTGATCATCTGGAAAGAACTGGATATCTGCCCTACCTTCATGGTGTCGACAACCTTAGCCACCTCTGGTGGGAGGTCTTGCATCTGGAAACGTGAGGTGATACGTCCGTACTGCATCTGGGAGTTTGACATCAGACCTTTGTTACTGCGGGTCTCCTTATCGTCGGAGATAAGTGATGCTCCATCCTCGAAAGTGAACTTACCCTCACGGATATCGGATGCAATGGAGTCAAGACGACTCAAAGCACTTTCGATGGCCTTGTCAGAGACAACAGGCTTCTTAAGGATATGACGCACATTGACCTTGTCACCACGCTTCTCGATAAGCTGGATGATGTGGAAACCGAACTCTGACTCCACAATCTTAGAGATCTTCTTCGGGTCAGTGAGGTTAAAGGCCACTGTAGCGAAAGCAGGGTCGAGGGTTCCACGACCTACGAGTCCCAGCTCTCCACCGCGACGGGCTGTTCCAGGGTCCTCGGAATACAGACGGGCAAGGGTCTGGAACGATGACTCTCCCTTGTTCACACGGTCTGTATACTCACGGAGCTCATCCTTAACACGATTGATCTCCTCGGCCTCGATACGTGGGGTCTGACAAATGATCTGAACCTCTACCTCAGTAGGAACGAAGGGAAGACTGTCCTGTGGGAGGTTAGAGAAATGACGACGTACATCGGCAGGCGTGACAGTGATGTCTTCCACGAGCTTCTGTTTCATCTTCTGCACCTTCTGACGGTTCTTAAACTCATCGCGCATCTCATTACGCATCTGAGTGATCGACTGGTGCTTATATTCCTCCAGACGCTCGCGGGAACCGTCAACCATCTCCAGCCAGTAGTTTATCTGCTGTTCTACATCCTGTGCCACATCGGCATCTGTAACCTCGATACTGTCGATATCTGCCTGATGAACGAAGAGCTTCTGAACAGCTATCTGCTCGGGAATGGCACAGTCGGGATCACCGTTCCACTTCACACCCTCCATTGCTGCCTGCATACGCATGCTCTCTACGTCAGACTTCAGGATAGCCTCATCACCAACAACCCATATCACCTCGTCGATGACACTGTGGGCTGGCGTGATGGAGTCGTTATCCTCAGGTGCAGCCTGAAAAGAACCAGGTACTGAGGCGATGCCCATAAGGGGTATTGATACCATGATGGGCAATATAAACTTTCTCGTTAGTTTCATTTATGATTATTTACTGTTTTCAAAACTTCCTTGTTTACTGTTACAGGATAACGGCGACGGAGGTCGTAGACCCAGGCTTTCTCAAGCATGTCCTGATAGTCGGAGACTACCTGTCCACGTACGTCGGTATAGTCCTGGGGACCTTTCTTCAACTTCTTACCATAGACAGCATCTATAGGATAATCCTTTTTGATGGCAGCATCAACAGGCTTCGCAGAGGATGCCACCTTGAAGACAAGACTGTCAACGGTTCGGTTGTCACCTACCTTGAAGATTCCTTTTTCCACACGGATACGGATGACGGAGTCGGGATTGAAGGTCTTGCGCAAGGCTACTGCCCACTGGTCGAAGGGGAGTTTCTTTACACATTTCTTCACTGCCTTGACATCTTTCTTGTCCTTCACGTGATAGGCAATACCCTTATAACGGGGCTCAGACCATGCATAGTCTTTCTTGTGGTCCTTGAAATAGGCTGCCAAACCGGCTTCATCTTTTGCAGCCTTGTCCCATACCTCACGGTTGCTGATCTCGTAAAGCAACAGTCCATCATGATATTCCTGTATCAGGTACTTCATCTCGGGATCAGTAGCACTGAGGGAGTCTGCCTTCTTAGCCATCACATTCTCCTTTGTAAGCTTACCATTGGAGCTGTCCACGATATCACGGACCTTCTGTTCTGCGATACGTTCACGGATACCACGCTGTTCGATGCTCTTCACGATGGTGTTCTTAAGGGAATCGAAGGGCTCCAACTGTTTCCGGTCTTTCATCAGGATGATATGATATCCCAATGGTGAGAGGAACGGCCTGCTCATCTGACCCTTCTGCAGGGCATAGGCCTCGTCCTCAAACTCCTTGAAGGTCTGTCCTGGGGCTATCCATGTAGGCAGGACCCCACCATTGACAGCAGTAGACTTGTCATCAGACACTTTCTTCGCCAACTCAGCGAAGTCGGCACCTGTTCTCAGGGCATTATAGATGGAGTCAATACGGTTCTTTATGATATTTTGTTCTGCCTGTGTGGCCTTAGTAGAGAGCGAGAGGAAGATATGTGCGGGGAGCACCAGTCCCTTAGGACCTATCATCTCCTTAGTACGTTCGTACATCTGTCTTGCCTCTGCGAGCACGTCGGCATCGGTAACCATAGCAGGACGTACCTGCTGGTCACGATACAAGGCAAACTCTTCCTTAAAGGATGTCATCGTATCAAGACGTGCATCAAGAGCCGCTGCCACCTTCAACTTATAGTTTATAAAGAGCTCAACATACTCATCGACGCTTTTCTTGTCGATCACTCCCTCGCCATTATTCTTGTTAAAAGAGTACTCGAACTCCGACCTCGGCACAGGTACACCGTTGACAGTCATAATGACAGGATCAGCAGTCTGCGCAAGAGAGTAAAGAAATGATAAATGAAAAATGATAAATGTTAATGCCATGCGGCGCGTGTATTGCACGTATTGTGTGCATAACTGCAAAACCCTCTTTACGTCTGTCATATGTACTTTATTCATCACGTTTATCATTTATCCATTATCATTTATCATTTAATCATTCGGACGACTATAGTTTGGAGCTTCTGAGGTAATAGTGATGTCATGCGGATGGCTCTCGTTGACACCGGCATTGGTGATACGGGTGAACTTAGCATTATGCAGAGCCTCGATGGTTGCGGCACCACAATAACCCATACCAGAACGCAGACCACCAACCATCTGATAGATCACCTCCTGTACGGTTCCCTTATAAGGCACACGTCCTGCGATACCTTCTGGAACAAGCTTCTTCACATCCTTAGTGTCTGCCTGGAAGTAACGGTCCTTAGAACCGTGCTCCATTGCCTCGAGGGATCCCATACCACGATAGCTCTTGAACTTACGTCCGTTGTAGATGATGGTATCGCCAGGACTCTCCTCCGTACCTGCCACGAGAGAACCGATCATCACACAACTACCACCGGCAGCAAGAGCCTTCACGATATCTCCCGAGTAACGCAGACCACCATCGGCGATAAGAGGCACGTCAGTACCCTTCAGTGCACTGTATACATCATATACCGCACTCAGCTGTGGCACACCCACACCGGCAACGACACGAGTGGTACAGATACTACCAGGACCGATACCGACCTTCACGGCGTCAGCACCGTTGTCAACGAGCATCTTAGCTGCATCACCGGTAGCGATGTTACCTACTACGATATCGATATTGGGGAATGACATCTTAGCCTCACGGAGCTTGTCAATGACGCCCTTGGAATGGCCGTGAGCGGTATCGATGACGATAGCGTCGGCACCGGCATCAACAAGGGCCTGCATACGGTCTAAGGTATCGAAGGTGACACCAACACCGGCAGCTACACGCAGACGACCTTTCTCGTCCTTACATGCCATTGGCTTGTCCTTTGCCTTGGTGATGTCCTTATAGGTGATAAGTCCGATGAGGTGATTGTCCTTATCTACTACAGGCAACTTCTCTATCTTGTTCTCCTGAAGGATCTGTGCAGCGGCAGTAAGGTCTGTCTGCTGATGTGTGGTAACAAGATTCTCCTTAGACATTATCTCTTCTACGGGACGGTCCAGACGACGCTCAAAACGAAGGTCACGGTTGGTGACAATACCCACGAGGTGCTTCTCGTCGTCCACCACAGGGATACCGCCGATATGATACTCAGCCATGATGTCGAGAGCCTGAGCCACAGTAGCACCGATGGGGATAGTGATAGGATCATAGATCATACCGTTCTCGGCACGTTTCACGATAGCCACCTGACGGGCCTGGTCGTCGATAGACATATTCTTGTGGATAACACCGATACCACCCTCACGGGCAATGGCAATAGCCATCTGAGACTCCGTTACTGTGTCCATCGCAGCAGTAACGAAAGGTACGTTCAACTCGATGTTACGGGAGAAACGTGTTTTCAACTCAACCATCTTCGGCAGTACATCAGAATATGCCGGAATAAGGAGGACATCGTCAAATGTCAGTCCGTCCATCACGATTTTGTCTGTAATAAATGAAGCCATCTTGTTATATTTTTCTTTTTTACCTTTTTACCTTTATTAGTTTGCCATTTCAGAGAGGAATTTGATTCTAACCAATCTTATTTCGTCCTCCGAATAGTCCTCACCGAGTTCATCCTGAGCCACACTCAGTCTGTCGGTATCCGACTCTGCGAAGTAGTCATATATATCATCAATATGATCCTCGTCCATCACCTCCTCAAGGAAATAGTCGATATTCAGCTTGGTACCGCTATATACTATCGCCTCTATCTCGTCGAGCAGTTCCTCGAAGTCTATGCCCTGGGCATTAGCGATATCGTCAAGGGCTATCTGACGGTCAATGCTCTGGATGATCTTTACCTTCAACATCGACTTCTTGGCAACGGTACGCACACGGAGGTCTACCTGTCGTTCTATCTCATTCTCCTCGCAGTATTTTGCGATGAGGTCAACGAACTCCTTAGCGTAAGGCTGTTTCACCTTACCCTCGCCCACTCCCTGGATATTCTTCAGCTCCTCGAGGGTCACAGGATAATCGGTGGCCATCTGATCGATGCTTACATCCTGGAAGATGACATAAGGAGGACGCTGCATACGCTTCGACACCTTCTTACGGAGGTCACGGAGCATAGCACTCAATGTGGGATCAAGGGCTCCGGAACCTCCTTCATGATCGGAAGAGGAGTCGTAGTCATCGCTGAACTCGGCGTCCTTGACAATCATAAACGACTTCGGTGACTTGATGAACTTCTTTCCTGCCGCCGTAATCTTCAACAGTCCGTAGTTCTCTACATCCTTCTTCAGATAACCGGCAATGAGAGCCTGACGGATAACAGGGTTCCAGATCTTATCATCGTCATCCTCACCGATACCGAACTCATCGAGCTCGTGATGCTTATGTGCGAGGATCTCTTCTGTCTCCTTACCCATGATGAAGTCGATAACATAATCGCTACGGAAGTTCTCCTTGACGAGCATAACGACCTTCAAGACGGTAACCAACTGGTTCATTGCCTCAATCTTTGTCTTCGGATGCAGACAGTTGTCGCAATTGCCACAGTTATCCTTGTCGTAGGTTTCACCAAAATAGTGGAGGAGCATCTTTCTACGGCATACGCTCGTCTCGGCATAGGCAGCCGTCTCTACGAGCAGCTGACGACCTATATCCTGCTCTGCCACAGGCTTTCCCTCCATGAACTTCTCCAGTTTGTCAAGATCCTTGCTGGAATAGAATGCCAGACAGATTCCCTCACCGCCATCACGACCGGCACGACCTGTCTCCTGATAGTATCCCTCCAGCGACTTGGGGATATCATAATGAATCACAAAGCGCACATCGGGTTTATCGATACCCATACCGAAGGCGATGGTAGCCACTATCACGTCGATATCCTCCATAAGGAAGGCATCCTGTGTCTGGGTCCTCGTGGAAGAGTCAAGACCTGCGTGATAAGCCGCGGCCTTGATATCATTGGCTCTAAGGATAGCAGCCAACTCTTCTACCTTCTTTCGCGAGAGACAGTAGATGATACCGCTCTTGCCGGGGTGCTGCTTGATGAATTTTATTATGTCCTTGTCCACATCCTTGGTCTTAGGACGTACCTCATAGTAGAGGTTGGGACGGTTGAAGGAACTCTTAAACTCCGTGGCATCCTGTATTCCCAGATTCTTCTTGATATCCGAACGTACCTTGTCTGTTGCCGTTGCCGTGAGGGCAATGATAGGTGCACGACCTATCTCATCGACAATAGGACGGATACGACGATACTCAGGACGGAAGTCATGACCCCACTCTGAGATACAGTGTGCCTCATCGACGGCATAGAAGGATATCTTCACCGACTTCAGGAACTCCACATTGTCTTCCTTCGTCAACGACTCTGGGGCGACATACAACAGTTTCGTGTGCCCTGCAAGGATATCGGTCTTCACCTGGTCTATCGCCGCCTTGTTGAGCGAAGAGTTTAGATAATGGGCAGTGCCCTCATGTTCACTAAGGTTAGTAATGACATCCACCTGGTTCTTCATCAGTGCTATCAACGGTGATATCACTATCGCAGTGCCCTCCATCAACAATGACGGCAACTGGTAACAGAGGGATTTTCCTCCACCAGTAGGCATCAGCACGAAGGTATCCTTACCGTCGAGCAGGTTTTGAATGATTCGTTCCTGGTCACCCTTGAATTTATCAAATCCAAAGTATTTCTTTAATGCTTCTGTAAGATTGATCTTCTGGGGCATAAATCTCTTTTTTCGTTAATAAATAGGCCTTATTATTATCATTTATTCTTTATCATTTGACTATGATGCCAGTCTCTGCAGATTCGACTTCTCCAACTGTTTCTTCACATACTCCGCAGTAACCTCAAATTTCTTTATCTTACGCGAAGGGCCGTCGAACATCATGTCCATCATAACATTCTCCACAATAGAACGCAGACCACGGGCACCGAGCTTATACTCCATAGCCTTGTCTACGATAGCCTGAAGAGCATCTTCAGTAAACGAAAGTGAGATACCATCCATCTCAAACAGCTTTACATACTGACGTACGATAGAGTTTTTCGGCTCGGTAAGAATCTTCTCCAGTGCCTCACGATCGAGTGGGTTAAGATATGTGAGAACAGGCAGACGACCAATCAGCTCAGGGATCAGTCCAAAGGACTTCAGGTCCTGAGGCGCGATATACTGCATCATGTTGGCCTTGTCAATTTTAGCGACATTTGTCACACTATTATAACCTACCACGTGGGTGTTCATACGCTGGGCTATCTTCCTCTCGATACCATCGAAGGCACCACCGCAGATAAAGAGGATATTACGGGTGTCTACCTTTATATACTCCTGATCCGGATGCTTACGGCCTCCCTTGGGTGGAACATTCACATCGGTACCCTCCAACAGTTTCAACAGTCCCTGCTGCACTCCCTCACCACTAACATCACGGGTGATGGAGGCATTGTCCTGCTTACGGGCCAGTTTGTCGATTTCATCGATAAAGACAATACCTCTCTGCGCTGTCTCTACATCATAGTCTGCCACCTGAAGCAGACGGCTCAGGATACTCTCCACATCCTCGCCCACATATCCGGCCTCGGTGAATACCGTGGCGTCAACGATGGTGAAAGGTACGTCGAGAAGACGGGCGATAGTCCTTGCAAGGAGGGTCTTGCCGGTACCGGTAGAACCAACCATGATGACATTACTCTTCTCAATCTCCACGCCGTCTTTGTCTGCAGGCTGCTGCAGTCTCTTATAGTGGTTATATACTGCCACCGACAGGAATCGCTTTGCCTCATCCTGCCCGATGACATATTCATCAAGATACTTCTTTATCTCCTGTGGCTTGGGAACCTTCAAGGCATTACCCTTCTTCTTTCCATTAGGAGCCAGGAAGTCATGCTCCTGCAGGATCCTGTAAGCCTGCTCAGTGCAGTTCTCACAGATATACCCGCTGATACCAGTTATCAACAGTTTAACCTCCTTGTCTGTCCTTCCACAGAAACTACAAGCTTTCTTCACTATACTCTTTTTTATTTTGATCTTTTTATTTCCTCTTCAGCACATTGTCAATCATACCATACTCCTTAGCCTCTTCCGCAGTCATCCAGTAGTTACGGTCAGAATCAGCATACACCTTATCATATGGTGTGTGAGAGTGGTCTGAGATAATGGTATACAACTCCTTCTTGAACTTCAGAATCTCCTTCGCCTCAATCTCGATATCAGAAGCCTGACCCTGTACACCGCCCAGAGGCTGGTGGATCATCACACGACTGTGAGGCAGTGCAGAACGCTTTCCCTCTGTTCCGGCCACGAGCAGAACAGCACCCATAGAGGCAGCCATACCAGTACAGATAGTTGCCACATCACTGCTGATGAACTGCATGGTATCGTAGATTCCCAGTCCTGCGGTAACACTTCCGCCAGGAGAGTTGATATATATTGAGATATCCTTACCAGAATCAACAGAGTCGAGATACAACAACTGGGCCTGGAGGGTATTGGCGGTATAGTCGTCTATCTGTGTGCCGAGGAAAATGATGCGGTCCATCATCAGACGTGAGAACACGTCCATCTGTGTCACGTTCAACTGACGCTCCTCGAGGATATATGGGTTCAGGTACTGTGCCTGAGCCTTCATGACATCATCGAGCGTCATTCCGTCCATTCCTAAATGCCCTACGGCATATTTTCTAAAATCATTCTTCATAACTATTCACTTTTCACTATTCACTTTTCATTATAAAAAAAGGTTATCGACCTTTTTATCTCGTGATTGGGACACAAAGATAATCAAAAAAGTCGATAACCCATCAAAAAATGGAGTTATTTTTTCGTAAAAAAGCTTATTTTTTCTCCAAAAGCTTATTAAAGTCGTCTAAAGAGATAGCTTTTTCGTCAAGTTTAACCACATTCTTGAGTACTTCAGTGAGCTTAAGATCGATAGCGCGGTCAACAAAGTTATCGATGTTTTCGCGCTTCTTCAACTGCTCCTCGGCATAGTTCTCAAGCACGTCATCGGGGACATTGCTCATACCATACTGTGCGAACTGTGCACGCATAGCGTTCTTGGCAACGGCCTTCAGATCCTCGTCCTTGATCTCAATCTTCTGGGCAGCTACAATCTGCTCCTTGATGAGATGCCACTTCAACTCATTGATGCTTGCCTCGAAGTTCTTCTCTACGAAGTCCTCACCCTTGTCCTTGTTATTGTTCAGCATGATACGCTTCAGTAGTGCCTCTGGGAACTCGAGCTTGCCAACCTTCTTCTCAAGGTGCTCACGAACGTCGAGCATAAACTTATAGTCGCTGCTGCCAACGAACTGTGCCTTCAGCTGCTCGGCAATCTTCTCACGGAACTCTTTCTCGTCCTTGACATTACCCTCACCGAACACTCTGTCGAAGAGAGCCTGATTAACCTCTGCAGGCTGGAAATGACGGATCTCTGTAACCTGGAAACTGAAATCAGCAGTAAGGTCTGCAACATCTTCCTTCTTAACCTTCAGCAGGGCTGCTACCTCTGCATCGTTGTCAGGATAGGCCTTCTTAGGATTGAAAGTGATGATATCACCAGTCTTACAACCGTCGAAGAGCTTCTTCTGAGACTCCTCCTTGATATATGCAGGCATAACCATACCGGCCTCTGTGGTGATACCACCCTCGAGGGTGTTACCATTCTCGTCGAGCTGACGGAGGTCACCGGTGATAGTGTCGTTACCACTGAAAACGTCAGCCTTAACAAACTCACCTGCCTGGCTCTGGTACATCTCCACCTGCTGACCAATGAGCTTATCATCAACATCGATGGTGTAATATGCTATCTTATCCTTGCCACTCAACTTAGCCTCAAACTCAGGGGCTACGGCGATATCGAATACGAATGTCAGATCACCTTCCTTCTCAAAGTCCTGAGCAACCTGCTTCTCTGTGTTTGGCAGGGGATCGCCCAGCATCTGGATCTTGTTCTCACGGATATACTCATAGAGCTTCTCGCCCAGCAGACGGTTTACCTCGTCAACCTTCACGGCTGTACCATACTGCTTCTTAATCATTCCCATAGGAACCATTCCCGGACGGAAGCCAGGAACCTGGGCCTTCTTACGATATTCCTTCAATGTCTTCTCTACCTTCTCCTGGTAGTCTGCCTGCTCAATGGTCATTGTCAGTACACCATTGATCTTGTCGGCGCAATCAAATGCAATTTTCATCTTTTATATACCTTATATATTATTATGTTCTGAAATTGGGGTGCAAAATTACAACATTAAAATGATAATGTTGCCTATAGAAGGGGATTTTAACTTTGTTTAACCCTGTTAAGCCTCTTCTGTATTCCCTCCGACCTTCTCCTGCTGCAGTCTATCAAGTTCCTGAAGTTGGAAACTCTTCTTCCTAAGCTCAAACGACTCAGTGAGGTATTTCTTACGCACAATCTCATTGGCGGCAAGTTCCTCTGGAGTACCCTGGAAGAGGATACGACCCTCAAACAACAGATACGCACGGTCGGTTATGGCGAGGGTCTCGTCTACGTTGTGGTCAGTGATAAGGATTCCGATATTCAGGTACTTCAGCTTATACACAATCTGCTGGATATCCTCCACAGCGATAGGGTCTACACCGGCGAAGGGCTCATCGAGCATGATAAACTTCGGCTCGATGGCCAGACAACGGGCAATCTCCGTTCTGCGGCGCTCACCTCCGGAGAGACGATCACCGGTATTCTTACGAACCTTCTCCAGACGGAACTCAGAAATGAGTTCCTCGAGTTTATTCAACTGATAGTCACGGGGTTTGCCAGTCATCTCAAGTACCGAGAGGATATTATCCTCCACAGACATCTTACGGAACACAGAGGCCTCCTGTGCCAGATAACCGATACCGGCACGTGCTCGTTTGTACACAGGGTAGCCTGTCACCTCTTCGTCACCAAGAAAAATATGACCACCATTGGGCACAATAAGACCAGTGGTCATATAAAACGACGTGGTCTTCCCGGCACCGTTAGGACCCAGCAGTCCAACTATCTCTCCCTGCTTCACATCGAAACTGACATCATTGACAACGGTACGTTTACCATACCGCTTTATTAATCCCTCTGTACGGAGCACCAAACGCTCGTTATTTGTATTCTCGTCCATAATCGGGTGCAAAGATACAAAAAATAACCGCTTTTTTCACCCTTTATTCGAATTATTTTTTATTTTTTTCAACCTAATCTGCTTAATCTTAAGGTTATTTTCGTATCTTTGCAGCGGAAATTAAGAAACAAGGTATGTTAATTCACAAATGGCTAACCGTCTTTGGCAGGTATCTCATGCTGATGGGACGTACGTTCTCACGGCCTGAGAGGATACGTATGTTCCTCAAACAGTATGTCAAGGAGATGGCACAGCTGGGAGTAAACTCCATCGGTATCGTCCTGCTGATATCTTTCTTCATCGGAGCGGTGATATGTATCCAGATGAAGCTGAACATCCAAAGCCCGTGGATGCCGAGATGGGTGTCGGGATATACCACCCGTGAGATCCTGTTACTTGAGTTCTCGAGCAGTATCATGTGTCTTATACTGGCAGGAAAGGTGGGGTCGAACATTGCCTCAGAGCTAGGCACCATGCGTGTCACCCAACAGATTGACGCCCTGGAGATCATGGGTGTCAACTCTGCCTGTTACCTTATCCTCCCCAAGATCTTGGGCATGCTAACCATCATGCCGATACTAGTGATATTCTCTTCTGCAACAGGTATCCTCGGTGCCTATGCCACGTCGTATATAGGTCATGTGCTACCGCCTGATGACCTCACACTGGGTCTTCAACACGCCTTCAAACCGTGGTTTATGTGGATGAGTATCATCAAGAGCCAGTTCTTTGCATTTATCATATCGAGCGTCCCGGCTTTCTGCGGATACACCGTAGAGGGCGGTAGCGTGAACGTAGGTAAGTCGAGCACGGATGCCGTAGTGACATCGAGTGTGCTGATTCTTTTCAGTGATGTATTCCTAACACAGCTATTGTCATGATTGAGGTCAAGAATCTATACAAATCATTCGAAGGTAAGGAGGTGCTGAAAAATATCAACACTGTCTTTGAAGATGACAAGACAAACCTAATAATCGGACGAAGCGGTAGTGGTAAGACGGTACTCATGAAGAATCTCGTAGGACTCCTCGACCCTACAAGTGGACAGGTGCTATACGACGGACGCGACTTTGTGAAGATGACAAAACGTGAGAAGGTGATGATGCGACGCGAGATGGGAATGATCTTCCAGAGCGCAGCCCTCTTCGACTCACTGACAGTAATGGAAAATGTTATGTTCCCGCTGGACATGTTCTCTACTATGACACTCCGCGAACGACAGAGACGTGCCATGGAATGTCTTGACCGTGTGAATCTCAATGGCGCCGAAGAGAAGTTCCCAGGCGAGATATCGGGTGGCATGCAGAAACGCGTGGCTATAGCAAGGGCGATATCACTTAACCCGAAGTATCTTTTCTGCGACGAGCCCAACTCAGGTCTTGACCCGAAGACATCGCTCGTCATCGACGAACTGCTTCAGAGTATCACCAAAGAATTTAACATTACCACTATCATCAATACCCACGACATGAACTCCGTAATGGGTATCGGCGAGAATATCCTATTTATCTACGAGGGTGAGAAGGAGTGGCAGGGACAGAGCGGTCAGATCATGCGTTCTGACAATGAACGTCTTACGGACTTCATCTTCGCCAGCGACCTGCTGAAAAACATGCGCCAGGTAGTGATAAAGAACGGCTTGGAAGTCTGATTCTTACACGTTTGAAACTTTTTTTGATAATTTTCCGTCGCTTTTGTTTTGCATTTCAATTATTTTATGTATATTTGCAGCCATAAAATAATGAACGCGCGACGCATGAGCCAAAACCGAATCATAATAGGCCTGTTTTTCCTTATTGTCTCAGCATTTGCAAATGCAGGGGTGATGGACTCGTTAGAATATGTTGCAGGAAAGCAGAAAGACAGCGTACGCATGAGTACTCTGGGCCTAATGTACCAGATAAGTCAGTCGACGGAAGACATGGACATGCAATACATGCGTCTCACAAGATGGGTCAACGAGTGCCTGAAAAACAACTTCCACGAAAAGACCAGCGAAGCACTGCTAGACCGCATCTCCTTCTTCTACAACAACGATCTTAACGACTCCGTTTACAAATATCGTGATGAGGATCTTGCTTTCTTGCGAAACAACGGTTTATGGAGATTCTATTATGGATACTGGTGTCTTGTAGTCAACACATACGTCTATGACGGAAAGGTAACCCTCGGACTCCAGGAAGCTGAGAAGCTGTATGCCGATGCCAAAGAACGTGGCAACGATTTCGGCATGGGACTGGGATATTACGCTCTAGGAAACGCCTATTATCTCCTCAACGACATGGAGGAGACAACCAGTGCTTATAAGAAGAGTATCGAACTGCTGCTTCATCAGAAGCCCTTACCTGTACAACTCACTGAGATATTCTCCTCACAGTGTGAAGCCCTTGAACGCATTGGCGACTACGCGCAGATGGACAAGAACAACTTACAATGGAGGGAGTATATCAGTCTGCTTACTCAAGAATACGGACTCGAAGAATTTCACATAGGACTTTTTCCAATCTGGGCATATTACTATATCGGATGTGCACAGGCAGACATGGGGCAGGGACGCTTTGACGATGCAGCAGAGCATCTTGGCAGATCTCGAGACTTTATAATATCCGAAGACGACAATACATTCCGTACATGGATGTACTATCGTGCCCGTCTGTGCATGCTCCGCAACTTCTGGCCAGAGGCTCTTGTCTTCAACACCAAGCTCATGCAGATAGCTGAGGATAATGCCGACAAGACGGAGATGGTAAGCTACCTGAAACAACGTGCTGAGATCATGATGGTATTGGGCCGTTACAGCGACGCATCAGATATCTACAAGGAGATGTATGAGATAACCGACTCCATCAACGGCTACGAGACAAAGAAGTCAATAGCCGAGATGAACGCCATCCTGAAGGTTGACGAGATAAAGATGCTTGAGGAACGCCAGCGTGCAAACCAGCAGCGCCTGGGTATCATCATCATATCCACGATTATCGTACTCTCACTGGGCATATTCCTCTTCTTCCGTATCCGTTCTGCACGCAGACTGAAGAAAGCCCACATTGCCCTTGAGGACGCCCACGGCAAACTGGAGGAGACCCACCAGCAGCTGCTCACGGCCTACGACCAGCTGGAGGAGACCACCATCGCCAAGGAGCGTATCGAGAGCGACCTCCGTATTGCGAGAGACATCCAGATGTCGATGGTGCCTCATACCTTCCCGGACCGTCCTGACCTGGACCTCTACGCGTCGATGACACCTGCCAAGGAGGTAGGAGGCGACCTCTACGGATATCACCTTGCCGGCGACAAACTGTACTTCTGTCTTGGCGACGTGTCAGGCAAGGGTGTACCGGCATCACTGTTCATGGCTCAGGCAACACGTCTGTTCCGCACTCTCGCGGCTCAGAAACTGATGCCGGCGGCCATAGCAACCCAGATAAACGATGCACTCTCGGGAGAAGACAACGAGAGGAGCATGTTCGTTACGATGTTCATCGGACTGGTTGACCTCACCACCGGACATCTCGACTTCTGCAATGCCGGCCATAACCCTCCAGTGCTTGTCGGCGACGGCGCTACAGAGTTTATCGATATGATACCGAATGCTCCCATAGGCCTATGGCCGGAACTGGAGTTTGAGGGCGAGGAGATAGCAGATATCAGCGGAAGACCGTTCTTCGTGTATACCGACGGTCTTAACGAGGCAGAGAACAGACAACAGGAACAGTTCACCGACGAGAAACTCCTGGAGATTCTCCAGACACGCCCCTTCGAAAGCTGTGAGAAGACGGTGGAGATGCTGCGTGACGAGGTGGAGAAACATCGTGACGGCGCTGAGCCTAACGACGATCTCACCATGCTGTGTGTAAAAGTAATCAAGAACAATCAATAATAACAAACCCTACAAATAATGAAAAAGGAAATCAGCATCAAAAATCACATGGACGAACTGCTTAGGGTAAATCAGTTCGTTGAAGAGATTGGCGAAGAACTGGGGCTCGACATGGAACTCCAGATGAACCTGAACCTTGTCATGGAAGAGATGGTGGTCAATGTCATCTCCTATGCCTATCCTGAAGGCACGGAGGCCAGCATTGAACTGCTTGCCGAGAGCGACGGAAAGGAACTGACGTTCGTGCTCAGCGATCGTGGCAAGGAGTTCGATCCCACCCTCTCGGAAAGTGCCGACATGGACGAGAATCCCGCTGAGCGAGATTTGGGAGGAATGGGTATCTACATCGTAAAGAACATCATGAATGAGGTAACCTACCAGAGGCTGGAGGGGAAAAACCTTCTTACGATGAAGAAAGAGATTTAAATTCAAATAAAAAACAAGAAATTAAACATAAATAAACATTTAGAGCTATGACAAAGATTATTAAAGAAGGTGGTAAGACCATCATCAAGACAGGTGAACGTATTGACACCATGAATGCAAATCAGTTTGAAGAGGATATCAAGCCTGCACTGCAGGACGGAGGCGTTGACCTCGAGATGGACTGTTCAGATCTTACCTACATGGCTTCTTCTGGTCTCCGTATCATTCAGAAGACCATGCGTACTGTAATGCAGCTGAAGGGTCAGTTTAAGATGACCAACGTAAGCCCGGAAATCTACAAGGTGCTGGCAATGACTGGCTTCACCAAGTTTATGAAGGTTGAAAAGAAAGCAGAATAATAGTCTATGACAATACTTATCATCGTACTGGTGCTGCTGATAGTGATCCTCTCTGCAGCACTCTATTTCCAGGTAAAAGCTGCCAACAAGCATACCGAGGAGCAGCAGCAGTTGTTAAAGGACTACCAGAAGCGTGTTGACGAGCAGGAGAAACTTCTCGCCGACTATCGCGCACTGGAACAGAACTTCGACAACGTAGGACAGGGTTATGAGCAGGCTCTGCTGGCCTTCGACAAGATAGAGGAAGACAAGCAGAAAATGCAGAATACCGTCAACACGCTGCAACAGCAGAACCAGGAGATTCAGAATAACTATCAGAAGCTCAGCAGTTCACTGATGCAGAAGAAGGAGATCATCGAGAAGGCTGGCAACGAGGCTAAGAAACAGATTATCGCTAATCCTACAGCAGCTCTCCGTCAGCTGAACAATATTCTCAATGCCAACGATATCAATATGGAAACAGCCCTCGAAGCCGACGATAATGAGACTATCGGCGAAATAATCAACAAGGCGGTGCTTGAGTCAGGCATCAGCCAGACAGGATACCTGACTTTCAATGTTGAGGCAGACGAGGATCTCAAGTCGATGATGATACTCACCAACGAGGCTGCTCTGGTACGCGCTCTTGGCGCTGTGCTCGACAATGCCGGTAAGTTTACTACAGAAGGTGGCGTGAAACTCATCGTACGCGAAGAGGGATCACAGATCAAGTTTATCGTCGAGGATACAGGTTCCGGCATTGCTGCAGAGGATGCAGAGAAGGTATTTGAACCATTTACCAAGCTTAACAGCTTCTTCGATGGTGCCGGTATCGGCCTCACAGCAGCCCGTAGCATAGCCCGCAGACTCAACGGCGACCTCATTCTTGACCCCGAATACACCACCGGAGCAAGATTTATCCTCTCCATCCCAGAGTAAAAACGACAAATTTATCTATACACAAAACGGCTATTTCCTCGATGAAATGGCCGTTTTTTGATTCCTGGCCTCATTATATATAAGGATGTATTAGCATATTAGCATTTTAGCATTTTAGTGTTTTAGTGATTTTGTCTTTTTTCCCTTTTTCCCTTTTTGCATTTTTAAGTAATTTTTGTGTGCTTTGTCAACTAATTGACTTTTTAACCTTTTAACTTTTTAGCCTTTTCGGAAAACAAGGTTCATAAGAGGAAAAGAAAACAAAGTTAGTAATTGTATAATACTATTATATACATTATAATATAATTATAATTATATTATAATGTAACCATATCACTTATAAGTTATGGACTCACAAAACCAAAATAGCTAAAAGGTTAAAAAGTTAAAATCATTGTCTTACTTGCAAAATAGGCAAAAAGGGAAAAAGGGAAAAAAGACAAAAAGTACAAAATCACTAAATCACTAAAACACTAAAATTACCAAATTGCTAATATGCTAATATGCTAATTTCCCTACAAGCAATATTAACGAGAATCTAAGCAATGCCATTTATCAGACAATAAGAAGCCCTTAATGAGAAATAAGACCATAGAGATTTTGAATAATAGCCACTTATCACATCCGCGCGCCAGCAAAAAAACAGCGTTTTCAGAGGAATAACAGACAAAACAGAAATAAATTTCTGTATTCCTTTGGCAGTCTCGATTTTATTTCGTACCTTTGCAGCGAATATAGCCATTGCATAGAATATCAACCATAATAGCGATAACAACAGATAATTAACAAAAACCATACTGCAATATGAGACGAATAGTAAAATTAATCAATCATGGCTCAATAAGGCTTTTCTTATTTGTCCTCGTGATGCTGACCCCATTCACCGCGTGGGCACAGACGAATTGCGGACTTTTCATAGGTGACTATGAAGGTTATTATGAGACAACAAACCCAGTAGGTGTAAAAGTTACTAGTGCGAATGCCTCAAACATTACACACGACTGCATTAAGAGTGGCACCGTTAGTTTTGATTTGAAATCTCGGACACTGACGCTTAATAATGCCACTATTGACGGAAGTATTTACAGCTACGGCGCATTGACTATTAATCTCATTGGTGATAATTACGTTACAGCAACAGACAGTAGTGCCATTGTCGGCGAAATATCGTCAGCAGCCCAGGACTTGACTATTAAAGGTACTGGCCGTATGCTGGCTAAAGGAACTACTGATTTAGTTACAAGTGGTTTTAATGCGCCGACATTTCAAGATGAACAGTCACTACTCCTTTGGGCAGGATATAATGCAAATAGTATATATACAGCCCTCTATGGAACTCAGTTGTTTAGTGGAGGTAATGGAACTTCAGCAGATAATTCATACCTTATTGGAAGTACTACTGACCTTAAGAACCTTTCAATATATTTTGAAGAAAAGTTGTTGACTAGCAGTTGTTTCTATAAGTTAAGTGATGATATAAACTGTTCCAATCTAACAGGATTCAAACCAATCGGCACTTCGGGGAATCCTTTTATCGGAACTTTTAACGGCAGTAAAGGTGATAACAGTGGAAATTATTATAAGATTAGCAACTTGACGTACAACGCTGCTGGTGAAAGTGATTATGCCGGTTTGTTCTATGTGATAGGATCCAAGAATAATCCAGGTTCTGTTTCTAATCTTATTTTGGAGAACTGTACATTCCAAAAAGGAACAGAAAACAATGGTGCTATTGCGGGAATGCTATCGAATGGTTCCATTGAGAACTGTACCGTCACTTCATGTGAAATAACGAGTGAGGACTCATGGCCATCATGTGGTGGTATTGTTGGAAGCCTATATGGCGGAAGTATCACGAATTGTACAGTTAACGGTTCCACAATAACGTCAACTTCAGTAACAAACAGTCAGGCAGGCGGTATCGTCGGCTTTATTACAGGAACAGCGACAGTCAGTGGATGCCAGGTGACAGGCACTGCTGGAAAGCCCACAACTATTACCGGTTCTGTCAGTTCTGAGGGTGATACTGGGAATAATTGTAGTGGAGGTATTGTCGGTGTTTGTAGTGATGGCGTGATAAGTATCAGCAATAATAAGGTATTAGGCAATACGACAATTAGCAGTACTGACAAAAATAGTAGTAATACTTGTGCTGGTGCTATTGTCGGCGATAAGGGACCTGCATCGTTAGCAGGAAACACCTACGAATATACCGTTACCACTTCTACTAAGAATGGTGAAGATGATGCTGTGGAAAAGAAAGACTACGAACAGCGCGCTTTAGGACAACCGGTCATCGAAGACGATGAGACAAAATACGATATTGTCGACGGTGCGATGCTTACCGGCCTACACTCGTTAACCCTTCAAGGCCTTGGCGACAACTGTGCATTTGAAGGAGATGAAGGATATGCGCCATTAGCCGATTATGAAAACCGCGTTTTCTATTTCCTCCCAGGCCTGACGACAACTATCTATTTGTATCCTAACGACATCTACACAACGTCTGTGGCTCTTAACTACGCAGAAACCCAGGGAGCTGATCCTACTCCACATACGCTTAATAGAAACCCTGAGGAGGACGGTTATGTTTATTCGTTTGAGATGCCCGACGCAGAGGCAACCTTCAATGTAACCCTTACTTCAAAGCCTTCTATTTGGATAGGCAGCGTTGAAGTGAATGAAGACGGTACTTTCCCTGACTATGGAGAAACAGCATTGTTCGATGCTGAGACCAGCACGCTGACCTTAAACGGAATCAGCTATAGTGGAGAGATTACGAGTGGATTGGACGAGCTCACAATTAAGGTGACAGGTACAAACAATCAGATTGGCAAGATTGTCAGCCTGAATCCTGCCGCCACCCTTACTTTTGAGAAAGCAAGTGCTGAAGCTGCGGCTTCTTTGACGTTGAGCACGGCACAGATGGCTGAGGCAAGTTCAGTTATCTCTGGTTTCGCCAGCGTCGACTTCGGCGATATGTATCTGTCGTCTTCAACTCCTTATCAGTACGACACCACCAATAAACTGTTGGTCAACCCAACAGCTGAAGAAACAGAAGAACTGACATCGGCAACCATCACATCGGAAACAGCTTATCCGTTGTGGGTAGGTGGTACGCAGGTAACAGGAAGTTCGGTTTTAAGTGACAATATAAGAAGTAACGGAGTATATGACGGTGATGACTACGGCATAACGTTTACTGCTGGGGAGACAAATCTATTACAATTGAAGAGAGTAGGAATCCATATTTCTGAGAATCACAAGCCCGCCATCGTGAGCGGACTTGACAACCTGACCATTCAGTTGGAGGATCGTAACCAAATCTATTTTAACGGAGACTATGCTTGCTATATGGTCACAAGTGCTAAAGAGAATGCCACACTTACATTCAAGGCGTCTGGTGATGACGCATTGCTGACTGCTAATTTAGGAGATTCGCAATACATTGGTTCTCCTGCTAATGGTTTCCAAACTGTCAGCTATGACAATAACTTGGTGTATATTGCTTACGGAACATCTACTCAATCCATCAAGAAACTCGACGCTCCTACAGTTTCATTATCGGATGGATACCTGATGCTTTCCTCCAATGAATCTACTGGAAACAATTTGGAGGGTCTCGTTATCAAGTACTCTGTAGACTATGTAGACGCAAGTTTGACAGATGTTACCAATGTGACCTACACCGCAGGAACAAGCCCAGCCATTTCTTCACCCTGCACGATTACTGCCCATGCAGAGTATAATGGAAAAATCGGTATTGAAGCTACTGCCAAATACTTCGGCTTCACAGAACCGATGACTATTACTACTTACAATGGAACTGCATTTGAACTGGCGATCGCTGACCTGCCTGCCATTGTTCCGGCTGTAACAGACGGCGACGATGTGACTTACACAATTGGTGACGTATCAGAAAGTCAAGCTGTTACCTATAATGCAAAAACGAATAAATGTATGGTTCAGGGTTATGGATCTGCTGTCATGGAAATGTATCTGATGCAAGGCGACAATACTCCCTATCAGGTGCTTAACGAGGTTGCATCCCTGACAGTAAATGTTGTTCCTCCTGCTCCGACTATCGCCTATAGCAGCACAACAACTTATCTTGACACTGACGAAATTGAGGTTACGGCTGCTGAGAATATGACGATATTCTATACTTGGGACACCAGCGTTGAAGTAGGAAATTCGTATGTTAATAATCCACAGCACAGCGATATTACTCTTTCTATCTGTGATGAGGATAATCCCATTATTGCTCAGGGCGGAACGCTGAGAGCATGGGCTGGCTTTTCGCTCGGAGATGATGAGTATCTGATGAGTGAAGTCGCTACTCAGGCATTTACGGTGAAGAAGGACATCGCTAATGCTTATGTTGACGGTTTGGCAGAATCTGCCACCTATACTGGTGAGACGATTGTTCCAACATTCACATTGAAGGAATCGGAGGATGCAAATGCTGCCACGATATCTGCTGATAATTACGATATCGTATATGAGAAGTATCTTGGCGAAACTCAAGGATATGGAGTTGTAGAATCTATTGTAGATGCAGGTATTTATATGGTAAGTGTGAAAGCTAAAGGCGATACATATGGTGGCGAAAAGTATATTTATGAGGGATTTGCAGTCACTCAAGCAGAGAACAGCTGGACCACAGAACCTACAGCAAACACATTGACATATACTGGTGAGGCTCAGGCGCTGTTGACTGCAGGTGTGGCAAAATTTGGTGATGTAAAATATAAACTAGGTGCTGAGGGAACGTTTACTGCTGCCATACCAGAAGGGACGAATGCCGGAACGTACACAGTATACTATAAGGTTGACGGCAACGAAAACTACAACGGCATCGATGCCAGCGAGACGAATAAGGTAACTGTTACCATTAGTCCAGCGACTATCACCGATGTAACGCTGGATAATACAGAATTTACGTATACCGGTGAGGTACATACAGCTACTATTTCTTCTGTGAAAGCTGGTGAAATGGTTCTGAACAGTGAATACTATGTAGTTTCGGGCAATACAGGAACCAACAAGGACACCTATGAATTGACTGTAACCGCAAAAGAGAACAGCAACTTCACAGGATCGAAAACAACAACATTCACCATTAGTGCGGCCAATATTGCTGAATTCTATGATATCTCGCTTACTGAGACCAGTTTCGTTTATAATGGTGCTGAGCATAAGCCTGCTGTAGTATTTAAGAAAGGAGATAATGTAGTAGAGCTGACAGCAAATGACTACGAGGTAACTTATACCAACAATGTGAATGTGGGTTCAGCAGATGCAGGAACGGCTGCTCCTACAGCAACTATTACCGGAAAGGGGAACTACAGCGGGACGGCTACTGCCAACTTCACAATTTCTCGCGATCTTGGTATGACATTTGCGGAAAATCAGACCTGGGCTTCATACTACGCAACAGAGGATCTAGTGATTCCAGAAGGTCTTACAGCTTATATCGTAAGTAGTGCAGACAAGTCAACGGGAACAGTAACGACAACACAAATTAATTATATCCCGAAGAACCAGGCTGTACTGCTTAACAACCCAAATGGTATAATAGCAGACAGCTTCATTGCAGACCCATATCCAGAGAGTGCACCTGGAGTGACAGGAAACCTGCTCCAAGGCTCTGAGAATGCCATCAATATCAGCACCATCACTACGGGTACAGTATACATATTATACAATAATGAGTTCAGACGAGCCACCAGCGGAACGATTCCTGCCCGTCGAGCATACCTTGTAGTAAGCGGTAGTGCTCACGCAAGACTGAGAGTTACCAGCAATGGAACAACTGACATAAACGACAGTATTATCGAAGACAACTCAGACAACTGGTACAATCTGGATGGCCGCAAGTTTGACGGTCAGCCTAAGAAGCCAGGACTGTATATCAACAATGGAAAGAAGGTCTTTATAAAGAAATAAACAATAGGAGGAGCACGATATGAAACAATATATGAAATCAGTGATGACAATGGCCGCTATGCTTCTATTTACTTTAGGAGCATGGGCTGATCCAACAGTTACAATCATCAAACAGTTGAATGGAACTGTAACAACCTCATCTGGAGACGTGACATACGCCTTTGATGATGGTGTCTGCGTGCTAACGGTGACACCAGCGAACGGCTATTATGTGACAGAAGAGTATATTACTGCGTATGCCACAGTAACTGGTGCAGAGGCTCAGGGACGAACAAGACAGCCAAATATTAACGAGCATCTGCTGGAGATGTCTGCCGACGAGAATAATGGCGATCCAAGTGGTGTGACAAAGTACCTTATCTATCCTGAGGAAGGAAGTAATATAGAAGTCACGGTAAATTTCCAAAGCCGTATTACTCTTACGGCTGATATGGTAACGCTCTTAGAATCTGAGACGAGTTTTACTTATAACGGGAAACTGCAGAAACCAACCACAATCACTGTCAAGGATGGGAAAACAGACCTTGAGGTCAACGATAATTACACAATAACCAACGAGGGTGGAACGGAACCTGGAACTTATTACGTAGTAGTAACAGGTAAGGGTATCTATCAGGGAGAAGTCTCCAAACCCTATTCCATCAACCAGGCAGATCTTGCTAATGCATCTATTGCAGCTATCACAAGTCTGACATATACAGGTAGTGCACTGACACCGGAGCCAGAGGTTACTATCGCTCTTGAAGGAGCAACAAGTGCCACAACACTTGTTAAAGATACTGACTTCGAATACAGCTACAGCAATAATACTAATGCCGCAACAGCAAATGACGATACTCCTCCAACCGTTACAGTAACTGGTAAAGGAAACTATACCGGTTCAAAATCCGCAACGTTTACGATCAATAAGGTAGCAGCAGCATTCACAGCTCCAACAGCAAAGGAACTCACATATACCGGCGCTGCCCAGGAACTGATTAATGCAGGTAGCAGTAATGACGGAGAGATGCAGTATAAGCTCAGTACAGATACAGAATGGAGCACCAGCATACCTAAGGGAACAGACAAGGGAACATATACTGTTAACTATAAGGTGATAGGAGATGCGAACCATAACGACACAGAATCTGCAGACGTGCAGGTAACAATCGGTGCTAAGTCTATCGCTAATGCAACGATCACTCTCTCTAAGGAGAGCTTCGATTACAACGGAGAGACTCAGAAACCTGACATTACTTCAGTAAAGGATGGCGAAACAGCACTAACTTTAGACAAAGACTATACAGTAACAAATGAAGGCGGTAAGGATGTTAACACATATACAGTTTCCATCACTGGTACTGGAAACTATACCGGAACGGCAACAAAAGATTTCACTATCAACAAGGTGGCAGCATCACTTACCGCACCAACAGCAAAGGAACTCACATATACCGGCGCTGCCCAGGAACTGATTAATACAGGTAGCAGTAATGACGGAGAGATGCAGTATAAGCTCAGTACAGATACAGAATGGAGCACCAGCATACCTAAGGGAACAGACAAGGGA
>JAEEGL012815117.1_pt1 | contig 32184 bp, 23 predicted proteins | sample 9134231 | NCBI WGS metagenome assembly JAEEGL01 (sample SAMN16246548, study PRJNA631951) | gut metagenome | biome: gut microbiome; feature: rumen; material: fiber-attached | host: Bos | place: Iran: Karaj | collected 2018-10 | reverse complement strand
TGATTCCGGAAGATTTCCCGTACACGGTACGTGTCGTATCCGATATCCTCGAGTCCAACGGTTCGAGCTCTATGGCTACCGTCTGCGCAGGTACCCTCGCGCTGATGGATGCCGGCGTACCGATGAAGAAACCCGTCAGCGGTATCGCCATGGGACTCATCTCGGAGAACCAAGGTAAGAACTATGCTATCCTGAGCGATATCCTCGGCGACGAGGACCACCTCGGCGATATGGACTTCAAGACCACCGGTACGGTGGACGGTCTGACCGCTTGCCAGATGGACATAAAAGTGGACGGCCTGAGTTATGAGATCCTCGAGAACGCCCTCGCGCAGGCGCATGAGGCGCGCATGTATATCCTTAATAAGATATTAGAGTGCATGCCTGCTCCTCGTGCTGACCTCAAGCCGCATGCTCCGCGTATCACTTCGTTCTATATCCCGAAGGATATGATTGGTGCGGTCATTGGCCCGGGCGGAAAGATCATCCAAGGCATCCAGGCTGAGACCGGCGCTGTCATCTCGATCGATGAAGACGAGCAAGGCGGTAAGGTAGAGGTTGCTTCCAACAACGGCGAGTCGATGGCTGCTGCGATCGCAAAGATCAAAGCGATCGTTGCCCTGCCTGAAGTAGGTGAGGTATACGACTCCGTAGTGAAGTCGATCATGCCGTACGGCTGCTTCGTAGAGTTCATGCCGGGTAAGGAAGGTCTGCTGCATATCAGCGAGATCGACTGGAAGCGCTATGAGACGATGGAAGAGACCGGTATCAAAGAAGGCGACCATATCACGATCAAACTGCTGGAGGTAGATCCGAAGACCGGTAAGTTCCGTCTGAGCGCTAAAGCGCTGAAGGAGAAACCCGAAGGCTACATAGAGCCGGAGAAGCGTGAGCGTCCTCGTCGCGAGGATCGCAATAACCACTCCGACGGTGCACGCCTCGAGAGAGGTCCGCGTCCCGAGCGTCGCGGTCCACGTCCCGAGAAGCACTAAATAATAAAAACTTAACGAAAAAGCAACGTCAGAAATGGCGTTGCTTTTATTTTATACTGTCGGCGCGAAGGCTATCCGTATGCTGGATACTATCGAGTCTCTGCTCGATAAACTCTTTGTCTTTGCGCTTGGTAGCCGGCCAGTTGAAGTCTTTCTTCCACATGAAGCCAATACCCTGAATGGTCGAAGCCTGACGCAGCGAGTACTTATCGACCGTATGGGTGTAACCCTTTAGTCGCCACTGACCGTCTTCGGTCAGCAGCACCTCTACGTCGAGGTCGCCGAAGAAAGGCTGATTGGAGATATCGTTATAGCGATATCCCACATTACCGTTAATCACCAGACGATCCACCGGTTGAATCTGGAACTGCGCTTCGTACTCACTGCTATTCGTTCCTTCGCCGTCGGAACGGATAGCGACACCGAGCGTGACGACATCCGTCAGTTTGGACAACCAGGAGTTGATCTGACTGGTGATGGTGGACGAGAGCAGCGAATAAGTGGAGTTGAGCGTCGTGGAAGACTGGCTCATCGTCATGTAGTCCGGCGTGAAGAACCGGCCGAAGACGAGCAGGTAGATCACCTGACGCATCAGCATCTCGTCCGTATTGATGATTTGCTTCACTTGCGCCTGGATGGACTGGTCGCTCTGCGGGAACTCCAGCGAGAAGGAGAGAATCGGGTTGGAGAGTTGGCCCGTCAGGTGCAGACAGGTCAGCACCGGTATGTTCGATCGTGACGTAGCCAATTGGTCCGCATCTTCGCCGAACAAGTCTCGCAGGTTCGCCGTCACGCGGTATTTGGCCGTCACGTCTAACTGCGGGTTGGACGCGTTACCGGAGAAGACGATCGTCGATCCTTCACCCACCACGAACTCCTTACGAATCACGTTGGCGATCGTATAGGACAACGTTCCTTGCTCGATATCGTACGTACCGAGCAGACGCACATCGCCCGTCTCGGTGTCATACGCCAGTTGGAGGGCACCGCTTCCGCGAGCCATGATTCGGTCACCGTTACGCTCGCCCAGCACGAGTTGGAACTGTAACTGCGGGTTCACTTCGAGGTTCAGTTTGATCAGGCACCGCCCGGCGCGCATAATTTTCTCTTCGGCATCGTCTTTCGCACGGACAGGTGCATTATCGATATTATCCAAGTCGCTCTCCCCCGAATGGTCCTCTTCCCGCTTCAGCAACCCGCGTGCCTCCAGCGAGTCTCTAAGCGTAACGAAATTGATGAAGTTCGATTCATACGCCGAAGACACATTATCGACCGACAGACGGAACTGACTGTTCTTCGTGGTGACCGCATCGGCAGCTACCAGCAGGTCTTGCTCCGTTCCCGTCACGTCTACATGACCGTTCGCATAGACATGGCCTTGTAACATCTCGCCTTTCTTCTCCGAATCGAAGACCAGCGCCTCATGTGCATCGACATGCAGGTCGAGTTTGAAGTCCTTGAACTGGTCATGATAGATCGCTCCATAGATCTCCACGGGGTTGCCTTCGGCATCCTGCAGGTGCACATGCGGGAACTCAATAGAGGTAGTATCCATGACGATCGTGTCGTGAGGTATCGTGTAGCGCGCGCCGGTCCACGGGAGCGTGAGCGAGGCATCCTGCGCCGCAGCGTTCAGCAGCACATACGTCAGTCCTTTGCGACCGCCGACTATTACCTTACCCGTCGCGTTTCCGTCAAGGTCGCGCAGCACACTCGAGGTCCAGTGGTTGATAAAGGCCAAAGGCACTGAGTCAGCATCCATATCCAGTTCCCATCGACCCGAACCGTCAAAGAGAGCCTTACCATCCAGGTTAACCACCTTACGCGTCGGACGATAGACATCGGCATGGAAAGCTAGCGAGTCGTAGATATTGAGTGCCACATCGGCTTCGCCGAAATAGCAGTTGTTCAGACCCATCGAGTCGATATGAATCTGCGTGTCTATATTGGGTCGCCTAAAGACCGAAGCAATCTTCGCTTTTCCGGTCAGCAGACCATTGAACATGATTGTCTGTACCGGCAAGACGAACGGCACTACGTACGAAGCATCCACACGCTGCAGATCCACCGAGAGGGTGTCCTTGGTGCGACGGGACGCAAGTCCGTTCGCCATCAGGTGCTGCCCGCCTCCCTCAAAGAGGAAATGATCGACTTGCAGACTCGTGTCAGCTGCCGCGTAGGTCAACCTACTCTCGCCGATCGTATAGAGACTGTCGCGCAGCAACAGCGTACTGGGCATGACATGTACGTCGATGAGCGGTTTATCGTCATACCGATCGAAATGCGTGATGGTCTTGATATCGCCGCCATAGTCACCGGAACGTTGAGCCGCCAATAAGGCACGTTGGCGCTCTTGGAAGGTGAGGTCCGGCGACAACGCCCGCTGCAGTGCACGCGGCGAGAGATCGCGCCACCCTTCCGGCAGCAGTTCATCCATATGCGCTTCGCTGCGCAGCGTGAGATGCGTCACCACCGTGTCGCGGAAAGCGAGCGTAGAGAGCACTGTCTGCATATCCATCGCCTCCGCCGAGATAGAGAGACCGAGGGACTCGCGAAGCGTCTTCAGGTCCATCGTCAAATCATGCACCGGTGTACTGCCGGCGCGTATACCCGGCGCAGTAAAGCGCAAGTTAAAGGAGGGTTCTTCATCCGGACGGATATCGGCTTCCGCATGCAAAGCCGGATGGTCGCTTAGCGTGACAGGGGCATCATACAGACGCTGGATATCGCGCAAGCGCTGACCGTCGAGCTGGAATATGAAGGACACCGGCTGCCAATCCGAGGCAGGTTCTTCGATAGCCGCCGGCAGGTAATAATGCATCATCGCTTGCGCCGCCGGTACGATATCGGCATAACGGAACGAACCCTCTATCGCGGCATTCAAGTAGTCGGAACGCACCGTGATGGATTTGGGACGCGAACTTGAACCCGACGGGGCGTCCGCCGAGACGAGTAAGGTCAACTGGCGCATCAGCAGCGAGTCACGACGCGTAGCGATGAAGAACGAGTCCAGCACCATATAACCGGACATGCGGTCCAAATCCACACCATCCAGGTCCGCAGCTAACGCAAAAGAGGTACGGAGGTCACCAAACTGAGCTTGGTCACAACGTAGGTTAAAGTTGATCTCCGGGTTCACATCCTGCATATCCACTACGCCGTCGAAAGAGGCCGTCAGGCGCGGGTCGCTAACACTACATGTTCCCTGGTAGCGCTTCGGGTCATAACGACCGTTGAGATGGATATCGTCATAGGTATAGTCGTCATACGTCAGGTCACTGATATGCGCATTCACATCGCCGCGCACTATGCCCTCATCGATGCGTCCTACCGAACGCACATCAAGCGTGAGAGACTTCAGCGGCTCATGCCCCACCATGTATCCCAGTAGGAACTTACGTCCTACCACTTGGGCATCGTACTCCATGTGCCGGAAGAGCGAGTCGGAGCGGAAAGCGCCGTCGGTCGAGATGGCGCCTAAGGCCGTACTGAACGCGCCGTGGAGCGTCAGGTCATGCAACCGACCCTCTGCCAATCCGCGATAACGGATAGAACCTAAGCGATGAACGGCTTGTGGCAATTGGATAGGACGGTTGTACAGACGCGAGAGGAAGTCCTGCAGTTGTGCTGCATTCGTTCGGGCCTCCTTGAGGTTCGCCCGTACATACGGGTTCTTGAGGTCAGGCAGTCCCACGGCGCCAACATCTCCACTCAGGATGAGTTCGTTATTATACCGCATCTCTATATCGCGGATCGCCACCGAGTCGAGTGTGCCCCCAAGATGTCCGTGGAGACTGATCGGTCGGTCGAAATGCGCAAAGCGCGGCAGGAAGAACGCCAAGTCCGCCAATACCATTTCCGCCTCGTGGAAGTCGAGCGCAAATGTTATCTCATGCGCCGAACGAGAGAGATAGAGGGTGTCTCCTGCCGGAAAACGTACCTCTACACCGCTCAAGTCCACCGCCGAACGGGGCAGACGCGCTGAGAGCGTCGGCAAAGCTAAGATCGTATCGTTGAAGATCAAGTGCGCTTTCAAGTCCTCCACCTCGAATATCGGGTTACGGCGAGATTTAGCACTTTGAGGTTTGGAAATCGTTGCTGCCAATTCGGAGATCTGCGCATCCAGTGCATCTTCCGAGAAATGATGCAAGTCCATGCGCGCGTACGGAAGCACCAGCCGGTAGTCTTCGTACTCCAAGCGGATGTTATTAAGGCGGATGTCGCGCACCGACAGCAGACTGCGGAAGGGCGTGCTCTCTTGCGTCGTATCGCCTCGAAGGGCGTCCGCAAGGAAGGTGTAGTTAAACGTGCTATCGGGCAAGCGGTAAGCTTTCGCCACCACGTCCGTCAGCCGTACATGGGAGAACGATATCTCATTGCGCGTCAGCCCGAGCGGACGAAAATGCGCGTAGGCTTCGCCGATATACGCGAGGGTATCGCGTTGCTGATCTTCGACAAGCACATCGTGCACCTTCAGTCGTGCGGGAAAACGATACTCCACCGACCCTACTTGTGCATGCGTACCTAAGGCGCGCGACAGTTCGGCCGTCACCAGACGCACCGCCGCTGTCTCCACATGATCGGACATCAGCACAGCGACCAGCATACTGCCTACGAGCAGCAGACTGACCGCCAGCACAGCCAATATGTAGAGAACTCGCTTCATCGGATGCGGCGCATGATAGCCGGATAAACAAGATGGGTCGGAAAGCCCATGACATTAAAATACGAACCCTTCATCTCGGTGCAGGCCACATAGCCTATCCACTCCTGCACGCCGTACGAACCGGCCTTATCGAGCGGCTTGTACTTACTTACGTAATGCCGTATCTCTTCGTCGGTGAGCGTCGCGAATGTTACATCGGTGCGATCCACGAGCGTCTCGAGTTCGCAGCCTTGCTGGGCGAGCGTGACGGCTGTATAGACCTGATGCGTACGCCCGGACAGACGGTGCAGCATCGCGACCGCTTCTTCTTCGTCATGCGGTTTGCCGAGCATATGCCCATCCAACCAGACAATTGTGTCGGCGGTGATGAGCAGTTGGTTCGCTTGCAGTTTCGGCAGGTAGGCCTGCGCTTTCGCGCGGGAGATATAGCGCGGGATATCGCCTTCTCGGAGCTCAGACGGATACGATTCATCGGCATCGATAGTGATAGCGATGAAAGGTATATCCAGACCAGCCATCAATTCGCGGCGTCTGGGAGACTGACTACCGAGAATGACGTCCATCTTAAAATAAATCTAATTGGGTATCGACGGGTTTCTCAAAGGTCATCGTCACGCCCTCTACCTCCAGCGACTCCGGAGCTTCTTGCGCCTCTTCCTCTATAGGCGCATCAGCGCCGTCCTGTAACGTAGCGTCCTCTTCCTCTTCCGGCTCTTCGGGAGCGGGCGGCTCCGGCGTGATATCCTCGAAGCCCTTGATCTCGAGGGTCGAGATACGTTTACCTTTGGCTTTCGCGGATTTCTCGTCGATGAAGTCCGGCATGAAGATCTCCAGCGGCGCTTTGTTCTCGTCTACAAAGAGCACGCGGAAGGTAGCCTCCGGACTGTCGGAGAGCAGCGCGATACGCGAGTCTTTATCCTCGCCTAACATCGACTGCACTTTCGCATTCGCATCATCGAGTTTGAAGCGTTTGCCGTAGTAGTATTTCAATTCCTCGTTCCACTGGATGAGACTCCATACCTTCTCCGGGTCGAGTTTCTCGATACGCAGGATGTTATCTTCGAAATGGGCCGTGAGGTCAAAATTAGTCGTGTAGTACGTACCGTCGTTTTGAATAACGAGAATACGATCTTCGTCGTAGAACTCGCCGAGGTAGATACCGTGCTCGTCGTAGTTGACGCGCAGCACATCCGGGTCAAACCATACCTTACGTCCGCCAAGGGTTGAACGGCCTTTCTTGCTGAGGGTGATGGACTTGACGTCGAACTTCGTCAGTACATTACCGCGGGCCGTACGGGACTTGACTGCCAACTCGCTCAGGTCCTTGAACACCTCGAGTTTCTTAAGATGCAGTTGGGGCTTGAGGGCCACCTTGATGACCTCTGCCTCACCGTTGGGGTTCGCAGTGAAATAGACGATCTTCGATCCGGCTTTACCTTGCGTCAGGTCGTACTCTTTGTCCTTCGCCACACCCGTGACGTTGAAGCGCTTCATGAAGTACGTGCCTTTCTTGCCGTCGCGATAGACGACGTTATAGACCGTACGGTCATCGCCGCGCTGGAAGACTGCGATGTGCAGGATATCCGTACCAACGAACAGTTTGTCGGCCACTTTGGTTACCTTATAGCGACCGTCCTTATGGAAGATGATCAGGTCATCAATATCCGAGCAGTCGAAGAGGTACTCGTCTTTCTTCAGACCCGTTCCGATGAATCCTTCTGCGCGGTTGATATAGAGTTTCTCGTTGTTCTCTACGACCGCCTTGACGTTGATCGCGCCGAAGTTACGTACCTCCGTGCGACGCGGGAAGGCCTCGCCGTATTTCTTCTTCAACATCTCGAACCACGCGATGGTGTAGTCCGTGAGGTGGTTGAGGTTCTTCACGCAGGCCTTGATCTTCTTCTCCAGGTCCTTCATCAGTTCGTCCGCTTTCTTGGAGTCGAACTTGGTGATACGGAGCATCTTGATCTCGAACAATTTCTCGATATCCTCCGGGCGCACCTCGCGGATGAGTTGCGGCTTGAAGGGCGTGAGGGCCTCGTCTACGAACTCAATCAACTTCTCTTTGTTCGGTGCGTCCTCGTAGCCTTTCTCTTTATAGATGCGGTTCTCGATGAAGATCTTCTCGAGGGAGGTATAGAAATACTTCTCTTCCAGCTCCGCCTTCTCTATCTCGAGTTCCCACTTGAGCAGCGCCTTCGTGTTGTCGCACGAGAGTTTGAGCAGGTTACTTACCGTCGTAAAGATCGGTTTGCGGTCCTGCACTACGCAGCAGTTCGGCGAGATATTCACCTCGCAGTCCGTGAACGCATAGAGGGCATCGATTGCTTTGTCGGACGACGAACCCGGCGCTAACTGCACTACGATACGGGCCGTCTCGGCTGTGAAGTCATCGATCTTCTTGATCTTGATCTTGCCTTTCTGGTTCGCCTTGAGGATGGTCTCGATGATCTTCGAGGTGGTGGTACCGAACGGTATCTCGGTGATGATAAGCGTCTTGTTATCGTCCGCCTTCGTGATGCGCGCGCGTATTTTAACCGTACCGCCGCGCTCGCCGTCGTTGTAGCGAGTCACGTCGATGATGCCGCCCGTCGGGAAGTCGGGGAACAAAGAGAACTCCTGGTTACGCAGGTACGCCAAGGATGCATCGCAGAGCTCGTTGAAGTTATGCGGCAAGATCTTCGAGTTCAGACCTACGGCGATACCTTCTACGCCTTGCGCCAGCAGCAGCGGGAACTTAACCGGCAGGTGAATCGGTTCGTTCTTACGGCCGTCGTAACTCTTCATCCACTCGGTCGTCTTGTTGTTAAAGACCGCCTCGAGGGCAAATTTCGACAGTCGTGCCTCGATATAACGGGGAGCCGCCGCACCATCACCGGTGAGGATATTACCCCAGTTACCCTGGCAATCAATCAGCAGATCTTTCTGACCCAACTGCACGAGCGCATCGCCGATAGACGCATCGCCGTGCGGGTGGTACTGCATCGTCTGACCGACGATATTAGCCACTTTGTTGAACTTCCCGTCGTCTACGCACTTCATAGCGTGCAATATACGACGTTGTACCGGCTTGAGTCCATCCTCAATAGCCGGCACAGCACGCTCTAATATCACATACGACGCATAGTCCAGGAACCAGTCCTGGTACATGCCCGTTAGATGATATTTTATCGCATCGTTAAAACCGCCTTGGGCAGCCATGCGTTAGTCCTGCTTTTTATTGATGAAGATATACGCAAAAATACCGCCAACCTCCAGCACCATAGCCAGAATCAGCAGGAAATTCTGCGGCAAAGCGAACTTGTAAACGATCAGGCATAACACGCCCAAAACGATGAGAGCAACTCCCAAATACTTCTTAATAGAATCCATAATTAACGCGTTATTTTAAATTGCGGCGCAAAGGTACGAAAAAATTTGCATATATGCAAATATATTTTACTTTTTAAAGCAAAAAGCGCTATTAGGAGCTATCTCGAAGTTAAATTCTGCATCTTTATCGGTGGCAAACCAAACGCGACTCTCGTAGCCATGTTTCTCTTCGTGCCAATAGCCGAGTTGGTCGGGCGTAAGGGTGAAGGAAACGGTACGAGTCTCGCCGACAGGAATATAGATTTTCTCAAATCCTTTCAACTCACAGATTGGCCGAACCAACGCCCCGCCACGCTGCCGCGTGTACAGCTGCGCCACTTCGTACGCATCGTTCTCGCCCGTGTTCGTGATATCGCAGGAGATGGTCCATTCCTTGATTCCCTTATCCATAAATCCTTTCGTCCATTCCACCCGAGTTGAACTATACTCAAACGTGGTATAACTCAGTCCGTAGCCGAAGGGGAAAAGGGGTTCTACTGGTGTTTCCAACCAATAGGAGGATGCACCGATGGAGAACTGCTCGCAGCCCACCGGAATATCGTCTATCAGCATCGGTTTCTCGGCGCAGGGACGGCCGGTGTTATGGCGGTTATAATAGAACGGGACCTGACCTATCATCTTCGGGAACGTCATCGGCAGTCGTCCGGAAGGAACGGCTTTGCCGGTCAGCACGTTCGCCAGTCCCGGGCCGGCCATAGTGCCGCCGTGGAAGGAATAGAGCACGGCGTCAGCCAATTCGGTCTCTGCACCAATCGTCAGCGGCCGACCCGCCATCACAATCAGCACCACCGGCTTACCGGTCGCTTTGAGGGCCTTGAGTAATTCCGTCTGTGCGCCGGGTAAGGAGATATCGGTGCGGCAACGCGCCTCGCCCGACAAGATCGCTTCTTCGCCGGCAAAGTAAAGAATGACATCGGCATTACGCGCGGCACGGACAGCCGCAGCAAAACCGGCGGTGGACTTATCGCAACTGTACGCCAGTCCGGGTTCGTACACCACGCGGAAGGATGGGTTCTGAAGACTGACATCTCGCAGCGCCTCCAAGGGCGTAACGCTATAGGCAGGTTCGCCGTCGAAGATCCACGTACCTAACTGCTCTTTCTTCTGGTCCGCCATAGGACCGGTGACTAACACACGAAGAGGTTGAAGCGGCAACACACCGTTGTTTTTCAGCAGCACCGCCCCTTCTTCGACCATCTTCGTCGCGAGTGCAAGGGCTTCAGGCTGATAGCGGATTTCTGCATCCTCTTCCACATACGGGTCATCAAAGAGTCCCAAGCGATATTTCATCCGTAAAACGGAACGGACGCACTCGTCGATCTGCTTTTCTTTCACCTTGCCTTCCGCAACGAGTTCAGCGAGGTAGTCATGGTAGATATTGCCCTGCATATCCATCTCCATACGCGCGTTGATGCATCGAAGCGCTGCCTCTTTCTTGTTGAGACAGAGCCCGTGCGGCACGAGGTCGGAACCCGAACCCCAGTCACTGACCAGCAAGGCGTCTGAGCGCCATTCGTCCCGTAAGATATCAACATTCAGGTGGTGGTTGGCCGAAGAAGGCAGACCATTGAGGTCGTTGAAGGAGCACATCAGACTCATGGCCCCGGCATCTACAGCGGCCTTGAAAGGCGGCAGATAGACATCCCGGAGTTGTATTTCGGGAATCCATGTCGTATTATAATCCCGTCCTCCTTCGGATACGGCATACCCGGCAAAATGCTTCACGCAAGCTGCCAAATCGTGGGATTGGTATCCTCTCACGACGGCAGCCGCCATGACGGATGTCAGGTAGGTATCCTCACCATAGCCTTCGGCTACCCGTCCCCATCGCGGGTCACGCGCCACGTCCACCATCGGCGAGAACGTCCATCGTATACCGGCACTCACGGCTTCGTCGGCTGTCAGCGCAGCAGCTTGTTCTGCCAACGCTGCGTTCCACGTCGCGCCTTGTCCTAAGGGAATAGGATAGATCGTACGAAAGCCGTGTATCACGTCGCGTGCCACAATGAGGGGTATACCCAGGCGTGTCTCTTCCACCGCCATGCGTTGCAGCCGGTTCACCTCTTTGGGGTCCGTGATATTGAAGATCGAGCCTACCTTCCCTTCACGAATGAGCGCCTCTTTCGGGGCACTGTCATAGGAAGGGTCGAGTTGATTCAGCTGACCTATCTTCTCCTCCAGCGTCATTCGCGCCAGCAACGCGTCGATACGTTGCTCCACGGAATCTTGCTTGGTGCAGGCCGTCGCGACACACAGCACCACCAATGCACAAATGGTTAGTTTTTTCATGTGCTTTCACCCAATAAGAATATCAAAGGAATGTCCAATCGTGCCTGCCAATCGTCCTCGCAATGTCTGTGCCCCGGGAAGAAACGATACATAAAATGTACCTCATCCCATCCTTCGGCACGAAGCATCGTATTGATGGCCGCTTGCGCCTCGCCATAGAAAGCATCGAGTGTTTGGTCTCCGTCATCGAAATATAGCAGGCGACTGTTCGGTGCCGGCAGATATTCCTGTAAATAACGCCTGTACGCACTCATGATGGCGCTATCGGGTTTATCCGGACGCGGATAAGCGAGCGTACAATGCGTCGAGAGACACGCTGCACCTCCGAATATATCGGGGTATTTACAGAGCGCATAAGAGGAAATCAGTCCACCACAGCTACTGCCCATCACATACGTATGTTCGCACTCCGGATAAGTAGCATAAACACTGTCTATGAATGGTTTGAGTTCCTCGACCAGGAAACGCAGATAGTCATTTCCCTGCGCCTCAAAATCCGCATACACCGCTGTGCCTGCCGGTAGATACTGAACGATGTCATCCGGACAAAACTCACCGATACGATTCTCCGTATTGTCTATCCCGACCACTATCGTCGGTCTGATTTTACCCAGCGCTATGAGACTATCCATTGCTTCGTCCACTCCCCATTCCTGGTGGTTCCACGCGACATGGGCGTCCCAAAGCATCTGGCCGTCATGCATATAAAGCACGTCGTATTGCTGCGAGGGGCTGTAGTCTGTGGGGGTCCACACACGAACGGTTCGTGGCGCGATAAACCGCGAGGGGAAGGCCGTATACGTGTCTATATGCCCTTTGCTAACTTGTGGCTCTTGCGCCGGTTTGCCGCACGCAGTAAATCCGATTACCGCGAGCGCAAGGATGAAAAATAGGCGTTTCATTTCTCTCATAAGTTGTACCGAAGAGATTCTATTTGAGTGCATATAAGACCGTCTTTCGTTTATAGCAAGCATGCGAGGTAATCAGCCTCGCATGCCTGAAAAGAGATTATTGCACCTCTGTCATGTTATAGGTAACCTTCTCCCCGCGGAACCCTCCGGTTAGGGTCACCGTTTTGGTCGTTGCATCGTAGCTTCCGGACAGGAACTCCTTGCCGGAGAGTGATTCTCCCGTCTCCGTGTCGTAAGCGCCTCGTGCATAACGTACTACCACACCCGGATCATTCGGAGACATCCACCACTCGAAGTTCGAGTTGCTTACCGGGTCTTTACCAACCTGTTTGGCCACCAGCGTACATTTGAAATTCTTGTGGAACGTCAGCTGGGAATAGGCATCTCCGCCGGGGGCCATTTCACGATAGGTCTTTCCGGCAATCGGTTGGGTAGTCGGGTCGGCTGTGGATTCCAATCCATTGTTGCACGAAGTGAACGACATGGCTGCTACGCAAAGCGCGAGCATTGCAAAAAATAACTTTTTCATACTTGTGAATAGGATTAAATGGTTATTCATCATTACGAACCTCCTCGATTTCCAATGTCACATTCTTCTTGTCACCGGTTTTGACACCAACGGTCACAAGCGAACTGCGGACGTTCTCTGCATCGTACGTACAGAAGAAGAACGTAGCCTCATCGCTGATTTCCAGTCCGGCTACATTACTCGGATCCAGATCGTCCGGCGACTTGAGGTCGAAATGTGCAATACCGCCGCCATCGGCAGTTGCTTTACCGCTGGCATTGCTCTTATAGAGCGTGATACCTGCGCCCAGACCATTGTCTTTGAATTTGTACACAACGGCACCAGGAACCGGATTACCGTCCTTGATTACCTTAACATCTACGGTTGCCTCTGTCTTGAAGTTAACACACGAGGTCATCACTACGGCTACAAGAGCCACTAAGAGAAAATAAAACTTTTTCATATGAGTTAGTTTGTTAATTTGGGTGTATTTCATAAACGAGGGCAAAGATTATAGCATGCGGACTATGCAGAAGCTATAGAGCATGCCCAAGAGCATGGTGAATTTGAGCAGTTGCTGGCAGGTCTTGTAGTCACTCGGGATCTTGGCGGACCATAGCAGTCCGAGTGAGCCAAGCAGCGGGATGACGATGCCGAAGAGGATATAACGCGTGCTGAGACTACTCCAACCTATCGGGAAAGGCAGGACGCGATACCAGAGATGACCGATGATGGCCAAGGTGAGAACGATGAGGGCCGTGACGAAGATCTTCGTCCATAGCTCTCCCCACACCACCGGCATCGAATGGCACTCCAGTTCGCGGTCGCCCACCTGGTCCTGCATGTCCTTCACGATCTCGCGAATCCATGTCAGCAGGAAAGCAAAGAGCGCAAATCCGCCGAGCCATGCATACAGGTCATGCACCAGATTGGTATAGGGCAAGATCGTAGCATACAGCAACTGCAGTTGCGCCACATTCGCCAGGGCCACCATCATCGGCGTCATAGCCGCCAAGAGGGCGATAGTCAGGTTGCCGACCATGAAGAGGCGCTTATAACTGGAGGAATAGAACCAGAGCAATCCGGGCACGAGGATGAAGATGGAACCGATGGTCCAACTGCGTAACAGCACCGCGACGATCAATCCACACACCACGCCTATTCCGCTCAAAGTGACACTTAATTGCATGGCAGCAGGTTTGCTGACAGAACGCGTCACGATCAGTTCATCCGGGCGATTGATTCGGTCTATCTTCACATCGAAATAATCGTTGATGACATACCCGCCGGCCGCTACTAAGACGATGGCGAAAGTGAGCAGGAGCAGCACATACCACGCGAGTTGCTCGCCAAAGGCGAGTTGGTTCAACAGCGGCACGGCGACCCATTTCTCCATGAGCCACACCAGCGCGGCAAGGAAGAGCAGATTGCTCCACCTTACCAAACGCATGATGTCGCTAAAAGTATTCAGCATTCAGTAGTCAGTATTCAGCTTATTTGATTTTTAATATCACTCCGGTCCAGGCGGGCAAGGTAATCTCCGTCTCGCCATCCGGCACGAAGTTCACATCGTATCTACCGCCCCGCAGCAGATCGGTTCCTATCGCGAAGATCTTACCCTCCATGCCCAAGTACACGAAGGCATCGTTCGGGATACGCACGTTGACAGTCTGCTCGCGGTCATGGAAATTCACCACTACCAGCAAAGTCTCCCCTTTGACATGGCGAAGGAACGCAAAATGCTGTTGTTTGTCAAATCCGTAGCCTTGCGCATAGGTAATATCGTACATCTTGCCCTTCTGAATCGCCTTGTCGTCGCGGGCGATGGTCAACAGGGATTGGTAGAAAGCACGCAGGTCTTTCTGCTCCGGCGACAGTTTGGCACCATCGAACTTACCTTTGTTCGCCCAAGCCTGGAGACTCTTCACGCCCCAGTAGTCGAAGATCGTCGTGCGTCCGTCGATACCGCTGAAGCCTTCCATATCCATGCCGCGTTCGCCTAACTCCTGACCGGAATAGATCATGAGCGGACACTGGTTGAGCGTAGCCGCCACGATCATCGCGGGTTCGGCACAACGGCCGTCGCCACAGAAGAATCCGCTGGCCAGACGCTGCTCGTCGTGGTTCTCGAGGAAATAGAGCATATGCGGGATACGCGCGTCGCCGTGCTGCATCCATTGGCGGGTGATGCCATCCGCCGCCCAGCCCTTGCTGGTCACGCCGCGCAGGTACTCGTACATACCCACTTTGTCGTACAGATAGTCGAAGCCTGCAGCCAGGTACGCATCGTACTTATACGGGTCGTAACATTCGCCGATAAAAACGAACTTCTTATATTTCTTCTTCACCAGCGCGATAGCCCATGCGAAGAACTCCACCGGCACCATCTCGGCCATGTCCACGCGGACGCCGTCGATACCTTTGCTTGCCCAGAAAAGCAAGATATTCAGCATCTTAGGCCATACCGAAGGGATCGGATTGAACTGCTTCTCCATGCCGCCTTGATAGAAGACGCCGTAGTTCAACTTCACGGTCTCATACCAGTCGTTCTCCGACGGGTGACTCGTGAAGCAGTCGTTACCGGTGACCTTCGCAGGGTACTCGTCATAGCCTTGCAAGTCCTTATCCATGGTGAAACGTTCTCCGGGGAGATAGTAGAAGTCATTGAGCGGGGAGAAAGCCCACTCGGGATGATCGCCTTCGCCCAGGTCCTTGACGGAAGCGGGTTTGCAGACACTCTTGTACTCACGACTGACGTGGTTCGGCACAAAATCGATGATGACGCCCAAGCCGGCATCGTGGGTGCGCTTCACGAGCGCCTCGAACTCCTCCATGCGTTTGGATTCGTTCTTCGCCAGATCCGGATCGACGTCGTAGTAGTCGGTGATGGCGTACGGAGAACCGGCTTTACCTTTGGTAATAGCCGGGTTGTTATACTGCGCCGTAGCATGACGAATGACGCCGGTGTACCATACGTGCGTAGCACCCAAATCCACTATGGCTTTGAGTGCCCGCTCGTTGATATCGACAAATCGTCCGCAGCCGTTCTCCTCTTTCGTGCCGTTATGTTTACGCGTCTCGTTATAGTTCGTAAACCAGCGCGGAAAGAGTTGGTAAATGATCGGTTTACTCATACCAGCGCAGCCGTGTCACTTGCAATCATTAACTCTTCGTCCGTCGGGATGAGGCAGACGGTTACTTTCGAGCCTTTCTTAGAGATGATACGCTCCTCGCCGCGCACTTTGTTCACCTCTTCGTCTAACTCGATACCGAGGAAACTGAGGCCCTTCATGATCTCTGCGCGGATATACGGGTCGTTCTCGCCGATGCCGGCCGTGAAGACCAGGATATCGATACCGTTCATCGCCGCAGCATACGCGCCGATATATTTCTTCACGCGGTAGATGAACATCTTACGCGCCAAGTCCGCACGCTTGTTGCCCTCGTTGATAGCTGCCTCGATATCACGGCAGTCACTCGACACGCCGCTCACACCGAGCAGACCCGATTTCTTATTGACGAGGTTGTTAAACTCCGCCGTGGACAGGTGCTCTTTATCCATGATAAAGGTAGCTGCGCCAAGGTCCAAATCACCCGCACGGGTACCCATGACGAGTCCCTCTACCGGCGTCAGACCCATGGACGTATCGACGCTCTTGCCGTCCATCACCGCCGTACAACTGCCACCGCCGCCGATATGCGCAGTCACAATCTTCTTACCCTTCGGGTCCACACCTAAGAATTCGCATACGCGTGCGCTCACGTAACGATGACTCGTGCCGTGGAAACCGTAACGACGAATCGCATATTTCTCGTACAACTCGTAGGGCAATGCATACATGTATGCATAATCCGGCATGGTCTGGTGGAAAGCCGTATCAAAAACTGCCACTTGCGGCACGCCCGGCAGACTCTTCTTGATGGCATCAATACCCTTCAGGTTAGCAGGGTTATGCAGCGGAGCGAGGTCCACGCACTCAATAATCTGCGCCTTCACTTCCGGCGTGATGAGCACGGACTTATTGAATTTCTCGCCGCCATGGACTACGCGGTGACCCACCGCGTTGATCTCCTTGAGGTCCTTGATGCACCCGATCTGCGGATCCACCAGTTTCTCGAGAATCAACTCAATACCTACGGTATGCTCCGGCATCGATTTCTCAAATTTCACCTTCTCGCCATTAGGCAGTTTGACTAACAGGAACGAATCCGGCAAACCGATTTTCTCGATACCGCCTTGCGCCATCACTCGCTTGCTCTCCATGTCGAAGAGTTTGTACTTGATACTACTGCTACCGCAGTTGAGAACTAGAATCTTCATGTGTATTATATTTAATAAGGTTATTTACTTAATTGCTTGATTGGCAGTGATGACTACCATTTGAACGATATCCTGTACTTTGCATCCGCGGCTCAGGTCGTTCACCGGCGCTGCGACACCTTGGAGGATCGGACCTACGGCGTCTGCGCCCGAGAAGCGCTCAACGAGTTTGTAACCGATATTGCCGGCTTGCAGATCCGGGAAGACGAGTACATTCGCTTTGCCGGCTACCGGACTACCCGGCGCTTTGGTCTTCGCTACGCTCTCTACGAGCGCTGCATCGGCTTGTAACTCACCGTCCAACTGGAGCTCAGGAGCCATCTCTTTCGCCAGTTTCGTAGCCTCCGCCACCTTATCTACCAACTCGTGTTTTGCACTACCTTTCGTACTGAAGGACAACATCGCTACGCGCGGCTCGATACCAGCGATAGCACGTGCCGTCTCAGCCGTGGAGATAGCGATCTCCGCCAGCTGCTTTGCATCCGGATTCGGGTTCACCGCGCAGTCGGCAAAGAGCAGGAAACCGTTCTCGCCGAGGTGCTTTGCAGGCGTGAACATGAGGAACGCGCCGCTCACGATGGAGCAACCGGGTTTGGTCTTGAGGATCTGGAAGGCCGGGCGGATCGTATCAGCCGTCGTACCACGTGCACCGGCTAACTCACCATCCGCATCGCCGGCTTTAATCATGAGGCAACCCAGATACAAGGGGTCTTGCGCTTTCTTCGCAGCCTCTTCCTCGGTCATACCCTTCGCTTTGCGAAGCTCGAAGAGAAGATTCGCATACTCCGGCATCTTCGGATCATGAATCGGGTCCACGATCTTAGCCTCCTTGATATGCTCAAAACCCTTCTCGGCAGCCATGCTCTTGATCTTCTCGGGGTCGCCGATCAAAATAAGCTGCGCGATCTTGTCTCGCAACAAGATATTGGCAGCCTCTAACGTACGCGGTTCGTCGCCTTCCGGCAACACGATGCGCTGCGGATTCGCTTTCGCACGCGCAATCATTTGTTCTAAAATATCCATAATATAACGTGATTAAGTATTTGCGTTGAAATCGACTGCAAATGTACAAAAAAATTCTCATATGCGCAATACTTTAAGGTAAAAAATATATTTTTTTTAAAAAATATTTGGTTATATCAAAAAAAAGTTGTACCTTTGCGCCCTGAATTGTGATTATATTGTAACATCAATCTCTTCTCATTATGAAGAAACGTATACTATTCATTTCGTTTTTATGCTTCTCTGTAGCAATGTTTGCGCAGGAGGCACAGCAGCCGGAGGAGCAGCAACAGGAGCAACAGCAACTGGCAGAGCAGCAGCCGGAGGAGCAACCACAAGAGCAGCTGGAGCCGCAGCAGCCACAGCAGCCGAAAGAGGTTAAGGGTGTTCATCCTTACAAGGTGGAGGAGAACCAAGTGGTTTCCGAAGAGTACGCACACTGGTCTTTGATTCCGCACGCAGGTTTCAATGCCTTTGACGGTGACTTTACGTCGGAGATGAAGCACAATGTAGCCGTGCCGGCTGCCGGTGTTGCACTGGAGTATAACTTTACTCCGGTATGGAGTATCGGTATCGAGTACATGTACGACATGTATACCATTACCGGTAATCCGAACCAGGTAGATGCCGGAGGTAACAAGCTGAATGCCGACACTTTGCTTCACGGACACATGCACAAAGCCGGTGGCTACTTGGCAATGGACTTCGTGAACCTGATCTTCCCGAGAGCAGAGAAGAAGATCGTGTCCATCATCCCGTATATCGGTGGTGGTGCCGCATGGTACAGACGCGCTTGCTACTACAAGGATGACAAGTATTTTGACGCTTCGAAAGGAAAGTGGATTAACCCGACGCACGGCCGTGGCCAGACTACCGGTTACATCAACTCGGATGGAGAGTTCGCCGGAGACTATGATACGGACTATAACGTACTCGGTTTCCTTCAAGCCGGTGTGAACGTCGAGTTTAACCTCAACCGTACGCTCGCGCTGGGCGTTCGCGCAGACTACTCGTATTTCACGCGTGACTATATTGACGGTCGTGGATACCACAAGCAGAGCGCATCGTCCTACGCTTCCAAGAACAACGACGGTATCTTCGATGTGACGTTGAACCTGCGTATTAAGTTTGAGGCCGTTAAGAAGACCCACGTTCGTAACATCTCCAGTTTTGAGACCTGGGAGAAGAAGATGGCTATGCAGCCGTGCCACGATACGGTTATCATCCGTCATGACTCGATCATCATTCGTGAGACGTATGAGCAATATGAGCGTGACCTGGAATCGGTATACTACGTATACTTCGATAACAACAAGTCTAATCTGGATACCAAAGCGCTCATCACCATTCAACAAGTGGCTGACCGCTTAGAGGAAGACCCGGAGCTCTATGCTGTTGTTACCGGATATTGCGACAACACGGGTTCGGATAAGCGCAACTTCGAATTGGGCGACAAGCGTGCAGAGAACGTAGTGGACGAGTTGGAAGCTGAGCATGGTATTGATTCGACCCGCCTGCATGGACGCGGCATGGGTAAGATCATCGGCCGTCGCAGTACCGCCGCTTACGGTCCGAACCGCCGTGCTGCTATCCGCCTCGTAGACAAAGACACCTTCGAGCGTATGAAAGCGAACCTCGACGAGCAGCATACAGTCCTCGAAGAGGAGGTAATGTCGAAGCCGGAACCGAAAGCTGCACCTGCTCCCGCACCAGTGAAGACCATTCCGCTGGCAGAGAGTTCGCGCAAAGAGAAAGTGAACGAGTACACGCAGCGTGAGAACGAGACAGTAGTGACCGAACCTACTACTACGCTCTCCAAGTTAGCTCGCCAGTACTACGACAACACTTACTGCTGGGTATACATCTATATCGCTAATAAAGATCAGATTGCTAACCCGAACAAGTTAGCCCCGGGAATCGAACTGACCATTCCTGAGTTGACCCAGCAAGAAATGGATATCACCAAAGACGAGAGTCTGGTATTGTACAACAACACTCGTCTGGGTAGATAATCATCGCGCTCGCTAACGCTTGCGCGGGGTCCCATAGCTCAGTTGGTTAGTAGCACCTGACTCATAATCAGGGGGTCCTTGGTTCAAGCCCAAGTGGGACCACAGCAGGAGGATAGTCCCATCGACTATCCTCCTGTTCTATAAAAAAAAGACATGAGACGTTTCGCCACTATATTTGTTCTGCTCCTCTCCTTATTTATAGGAGACGCGTGCGCGTATGCGGCTACGCCCGCGCAGAAGCGCGCGAGGGCCAAAGAGATACAAATGCGCAAGCGCGAAGCAGCCAAACGTAAGGCTGAGAAGAAAAAAGCGGCAAAAGCCAAAGCGGCGAAGCGGCAACGAATCAAAGACGGGAAACCGCTGCTGTATGTCTACACGTATAACTTAAAGACACAGGAACCGCTCCCCGCTGCGTTCGTCACAGTGCAGGAACTCAACGCGCGGCCGAATAGGAAACCCAAAATCAGTAAAGCCTCCGACAACAAGCGCTCCCGCGTATCCAAGGGTTTACCGGAAGGACAGTATTGGGCAAGCGCAGCCAAGACTGGTTTCTTCACCTCCGACACCGTCTTTTTCCGTCATAAAGAAGACGAAAATGCAGTGCAGCTATACCTCTATCCGGAGACGCGACTCACGTTCACCGTGACGGACAGTTTAACCGAGCGACCGGTAGTAGCCAATATCATCGTGCGCAATCCCGCCGGACGGAAAATCATGCAGACCACGTCCGACTCGCTGCATGCCACCATCGCCGTGCTCTTGGACGACCGCATCCCGTTCTATACGATCGATGCTACCGCCGTCGACTATTTCCCGTTCCACGACACGATCACCGACCCGGCGCTCTTTACCGGCGTACGGATGAACCCGAAGGAGATCAAGTCCTTCGTGCTGCATAATATCTATTTCGCCACAGGAAAGACGCATATCTTGAGTTCGTCCGAACCGGCGCTTAACGACTTGTTCCGATTCCTCTCTATCCGTCCGACACAGCGCATCCGCATCGTTGGACATACAGATAATATCGGTTCCGACCGCTCTAATCAGGTTCTGTCGGAAGGACGGTGCAAAGAGGTGCGGAAAGCGATGGTAGAGCGAGGCATACGTCCCGAGCGTATAGAAATAGAGGGCCGCGGAGAGCGCGACCCTATTGTGCCTAATACCTCAGAAGATAATCGGCAAATGAACCGAAGGGTAGAGATTGTCTTGATTTAAATCTCCTTACCCGTCTGCTCCTTTGTCTCAAAGGGGAAGAGACCGAACAACTCGGCATCGATACGATCGGTGACCCAGCGGAAATCCTCCGGATTCTCACCGAACTTGATCTTATCGCCTTCTACGATCAGCAGTTTGCCTTTGTAGTCTTTGATCCAGTTCTCATATTTATCATTCAGACCCTGCAGATAGTCCATGCGGATGGACTGCTCGTACCCGCGTCCGCGTTTCTGGATCTGCGCCACCAGCGTCGGAAGAGAGGCACGCACGTAGATCAATAGATCCGGCATCTTAACCAGCGACATCATCAGGTCAAATAGATCGCGGTAGTTATCGAAATCGCGGTCGGACATAAAGCCCTGCTCATGTAAGTTCGGCGCAAAGATACGCGCGTCCTCATAGATCGTACGATCCTGGATGATATACTTGCTCTCCTTACCGATTTCCACCACATCTTTGAAACGCTTGTTGAGGAAATAGACCTGAAGATTAAACGACCAGCGTGCCATATCGGCATAGAAATCAGACAGATACGGATTGTACTCTACGCTCTCAAAGCGCGGTTCCCAGCCATAATGTTTGGCTAACATGTTTGTCAGGGTGGTCTTACCGCACCCGATGTTTCCTGCTACTGCTATATGCATAATTGTATAATTTATTTCGACCAGTTATTTTCGCTGAATAAGCCGAACAACTCGGCATCCACCTTATCTACCACCTTGCGGAAGTCCGCAGGGTTATTCTCAAAATCCATTCCGTCCGAATCGATCACCAGCACGCGACCCTCGTATTTATGGAAGATAAAATCTTCGTATTTCTCATTCAGGTCCTTCAGATAATCAATCTGCATCGTCTGCTCATAATCGCGCCCGCGTTTCTGGATCTGCGCGATGAGTGCCGGTACGGACTTACGCAAGTAAATCATCATATCGGGCATCTTCATCTGCGACTTCATCAGATCGAACAACTCCATGAAGGTCGTAAAGTCGCGCTCGCTCAGATCGCCGCGCTCGTAGTTGTTACGCACGAACACATACACGCCCTCAAAGATACTACGGTCCTGCACAATGGTATGAGTGGCTTTTTGCACCGCCATCATGTCCTTGAAACGCTCCTTTAGGAAATACGTCTCCAGGCAGAAGGCCCAGCGCTCTATATCGCCGTAGTAATCCTCCAGATACGGATTGAAACTCACGCTCTCAAAGCGCGGTTCCCAGCCGTAGTACTTCGCTAACATCTTCGTCAGCGTCGTCTTTCCTGCTCCGATATTTCCCGCAATGGCTATATACACGATAAAGTGGAATGTTTAAAGTTGAAAGTTTAAAGGACTCTCCGCCCCATACCATCATACGTTTTGTCTCCGCGGCGAATAAAGAGTTGGCCGTCTTGCAGATACTTATAACTCTTCTCTACCGTTTCGTTCTCGACATTATCTATCGGCGTATGGTCACGTTTCTGAATATCGGCGAAGGTAGGCGGCGCGATCTGCGTTCCTGTGAATACCTTCAACTCGCCCGGCGCGAGCGTATAAGTTCCGGAGGCAGGAGTAGCCCCATTCAGATAGTCGTACCATGTGCCCGAAGGCAAGGTGACTCCTTGATTGCCGCTCACGTCGAAATTCGCAGCCACGAACACATTACTACCCCACCGAATCTTACGCAGTTTGGCGCCGGAACCAATACTCACACTCGTCGGATTACCCTCAAACACCTCCGGTAGCAGTTGCGTACGCAGCGTGATGACTTGTGCGCACTTGGTGAAGGCCGATACGCGATCCGCTTGTTTGAAGTAGTTTCGGCCGATGGCGTCGGGACGGGGTTTCTTGTTACAACGATAGCTGCTGTTCTCTGCATTCGGATGCTCGAGATCACTGTTGATAGAGAAATCATAACCGATCTCTTCCCACATCCACAGCATGTGCGATCCATTCAGCAGCACATTGAACGCTACGTTCTCCGCCACACGTCCCAAGCGGGCTGCGGTATTGGTCTGCAAATCGCCATTGCCGTATTTCTTTGCTTTGTACTGCATGCGCTCCTCGTCGTGGGATTCGCAATACGATACAAAACCGTCTTTATTGGCTTCGCCAAAACCGTCTCCGTCTTTGAGCCAACCCATCGCCGTCTGGCAGTACGCGTTAGTGGTATTGGACCAGCATTGCATGCCGTAACTAATCAACTGCGGACGCTCCGAACCCATGTTGCTGCCCCAGTGCTCAAGAATCATATATGCATCCGATGCTACTGCCTTAACGCCTTTGTCATAATAGTCTTTCAGATTGGCTACAGCAGTATTCGGTTTATCCGAACACAAACCGTGACTCAGGTCAAGACGGTACCCGTCCACTTTGTACTCCTTCAACCAGTATTGGAGGGCGCGGATAAACATCTCATGCGCCGGCTCAAAACCGTGATTCCAATCCTCATAGACATTGTCGGAGTGCGGCGCGTTGACATTAAACCACGGGTTGCTCGCCAAGTCCGTACCGTACGGATATAGTTTATTCATCGGATTATTACCCGTAGCATGATTGAATACCATGTCGAGAATAACGGCGATACCGCGCTTGTGGCACTCGTCGATGAACTCCTTGTACATCGTCTCCGAGCCGTAGGCCCGATCCGGCGCAAAATAATGGTTCGGCGAATAGCCCCAGTTATAGTTTCCGTCAAACTCACATATCGGCATCAACTCAATCGCATTCACGCCTAAGTTCTGGATGTAATCCAGACGTTTCGACAGTCCTTTGAGTGAACGGCCTTCGGTATAATCATATATCCACACCTCGTAGATCACCAAGTTGTTCTTTTTCGGACGCTTGAAATTCAGTGTCGCGTCGGACCATTGAAACTCCGGCTTACCGGGTTGAATCACCGTCACATAGCCGTCTGCGCCTTTACCCATCGGATAATCCAGCAAGTCCGGATCCACTTTCTTCGGCTCATACTGGTCATCCGGGTGCAGCACTTTCTCCGAATACAGATCAGAGATCTGCTTCTTCACGCCATCGGCACGCTCCACCGCATACTGGAAGCGATATTCCTTGCCCGACTCCAATCCTGTAAGCGTAATCCAGAAATAGTTACCGTCCTTATACAACTGATAATCCGCACTGAGTTTCCAATTCGTCATATCGCCCAACAGGAACACACGCTTGGCGGACTCCGTTTTGCTGGCCGCATAGGTACACAGCGTCACAGACGTACCATCTTCGCCGTAGTAGATACCGTTGCTCACGCCTGCCGGGCGGGATTTCTCTATCGGCGTCACTCCTGCCACATCATTCCAGTTAGCTGCATACGTGCTCAATGCCAGTACGCAGAGACTTATCACACTAAAAAACAACTTGCGCATAAACACTTTCTATATTATAATTTACGTCCTAATATATCGTACACCTGATTGTTCAGACGAATAAACAACTTTCCGTCTTGGATAAACTTCTCGCCCTTCACCGGTTGGTTTTCGCTCTCCACTTCCTCCACGTCTTGCGGTCTCGGTTTGGAACTATTCACCCACATCTCGAAGCTCTCGTTATGGCCTTCCATCGTGCTGTAGTTACTTGCCGCCAAGGTATAGCCCTCGAAGCCCTGCTTGTTCGCTTTGTCGCCCAGGCAGAGGATCAACCAACCATTGTGACCTACGATGGTAGCCTGATAACCCGTTGTCGATGCATACTCATCTTTCACCTCGCTCTCGTTGTGCACTCCGGCCCATTTACGGGCGAGAATCATCGGCTTCAGGTCTTCTTTGTATTTCTGCCAATGCGGATAGAAGATACACGGAATACCCGGCATCGACAGCAACAATGCATTCGCCTGCATCAAGCGCGCCTTCAAAGCCGGCGTCATCGAGTTACCGCGTCCGCCAAACTCATTGTCGTTATCTGGACGCAGGAACCAGTCATGACTCTCGATAAACGTCACCGAATGCTTGCCGTCGCCGCGGCTCATGATACAATCGCCACGACCGCGGCTGTAGTCCCAACCGGCTATCGAATTAAACACGTGCCACTTCAGGTCAAAATCCAAAGCCATCAAGTCGCCGTTTGCGCCGTTGATGCGCCATTGGATATCGTCCGTACCTTTATAGCACTCCATGAACGCGATCTCCGGACGGGCGTTTTTGTTGTAGTTCCAGTGATGCCAGTTATTGAATCCGTCGCCTTTGTCATAACGGAAACCGTCGTATTTCATCACGTTGCGCATCCACTTCAGATAGGCGATGAACATCTGTTGAACATACACGTTGTCGTGACTCCAATCACGCGCGCCGTCCCAGTTCTCACCGTCATCCAGATTGCCGGTAGCTGTTCCCCAGCATGCACCCGAACCCGGGTTCTCTTCCGTCGGTTTGTTCCACTCGGCATTCACCTCATCATTCTGGCATATATAGCTGGCATCCGGATGGAAAACGCCGTACTCACCGAAGTCCATCTCCGGGAAGTCGCACCATGTTTTCCAACCCGCGCAGTGGTTAATCACGATATCTGCCACCACTTTCGCACCGGCGTTATGCAGCGCGCTGATCAGCGCTTCCAACTCCTCGCGTGTGCCCCAATTAGAGTTCTGGTTGCTATATTGCTTGGGGTGATAACCCGCGCCATCGCCATACGCGCTGGGCGGCAACCATACATAGTCGATGAACGCACCTATCTCCGAAGCTTGCGCGGTCAGTGTGGTCCACTTGGTATCGCCATACGTATCTACGCCCGGCGACTTGGGATCATACGACTCGTTATAGAAAGCCTGCATCAGCACGGCCTCGCATTGACGGGGCACCGCGCCGGTGTAGATGTCATCTATATCCTCTCCTTCACCGCAATTCGATCCATTACCGATATAGAGTTCGTCTTGCTCGTACTTCAGCTTGATATAGAAGTCATAACAACCCGTTACGCTCACTTTGTATTTGTTTCCTTCGCGCGTAAAGCCGGCTACTGAGTAGGAATTCAGGTCCACCGCCCATTTCGCCTTAAAGTCCGCGTCGTATAACTGGCAGTAATCACCGGCTTTCACCTTTACGTGCGCCAGATATTGCACAAAACCCTCAAACTCATCTACCTTCTCTCCGGCAAAATACAGATGGTCATTCACGAGGATACCGTAGTTATCCGCGAACGCGCCACACGCGAGTAACGAAACAAGTAATATAGATAATAATTTTCGCATGGTATAGTTTTTCCGTGTTTATTCAATCTGACGACCGGTTGCATCAAACACCTTGTCGCCGCGAACGATACGCAACTGACCATCGATAATCACTTTGCGTGCTTTCTCGTTCGTTGTCACGTTCTCTACGCCTTGGCTGCCACCATAGTGGTAAGCATCATAGGTCGCTTTGTCCACACGCTCCAGCACGATTTTACCTTTGAACGAAGCGCTGCGGATGATGATATAGTTAACTCCCTCCGGAATAGCCCATTTTTCACCTCCAGCCCATCCGTTTTGCCACTCAAGCGTGACTTTGGTATCTGCAATCGAAGTCTGCGTTCTGGAACGATAGAAATTACCCATATGGTCTTTGATGCAAATATAACTACCCATCTTGCAGTCAATCGTCAACTTGCCTTCTTCCGAGAATAAGAAGTCATCCTCAAAAACATCATACGCACTCTCTCCATGGTCGCCACCGTTGATCCAACCTATGGCATACCAGAGCACATCGTCTTCCGTTCCGGGATCGGTACCCGGGTCTGTGCCCGGATCAGTGCCGGGGTCGGTGCCACCGCTGATGTCTACGCCTTCGCCGCAATTGGAACCGGGACCGATATAGAGCTCATCCTGTTGGTATTTGAGTTTGATATAGAAATTGTAGCAACCCGTCACGCTGATTTCGATCTTGTCTCCATTGCGGGTGAAACCATCTTCGGAAGCCTTATTCACACCAACCGCCCACTTGGCCTGACTCTCTGAGTCATACAGTTGGCAATAATCACCGGCCTTTACACTCACATGGGACAAATACTGGGTAAAACCTTCAAACTCATCTACTTTCGTTCCTTCATAATACGTTTTGCCGTTCACGAGGATACCGTAACCTGCCGATGCGTTCAGCGCAAATAATACGGCAGCAAAAAACATAAAAATCTTCTTCATCATATCATCATTTTAATGTTAAACTTCTTACTTCACTCTGCTTCCCATCACGTCGAACACATGCTCGCCGCAGCGGATAAACAGCTTACCGTTCTCCATGAATTTCTCGCCACCCATCAGTGCGCGCTCGCCGTCTGCATTGACGGTTTCAATAGCCTGCGTCGGATCATGACGCTCCGTATCTTTGTCGCCGCGCGGCGTGTTCATCTTGAAATAGACGCCGTAGTTCACGCCTTTCGAAGCCAGCGTGAATCCTTCCGGCTTGGTGTTATATCCCGAGTTCGGACCTACCAACAGACGTATCTGACCATTCGTTCCGGTGATGGTAGCTTTATAGAATCCGTTGCCGGCCTCATCCGAGACAGCACTCTCGCTGTGCACACCTGTCTTATAACGCGCATTGATCATCGCCTTGATCGGATCCTTGAACTCTACCCAGTGCGGCCAGAACACACAAGGCACGCCCGGCATCGAAAGTAGGTAAGCGTAGCATTGCAGGATCTTATCGTAGCATACCGTCATCGAGTTGCCTTCGCCGCAGAACTCATTTCCGTCGCGCTGGAACGAGTCGTGACTATCCAGGAACGTAACCGCATAACGCGACTTACCCACGCCTGGCAGACCTGCACTCTTCAACGCGCCATAGTTATCAGCGGCAATACCGTTATTGAACGCCGTGTACTTCGTCGCGAAGTCAAACGTCAGGGTGTTCCAACCCGCATCGTTCAAGTGCTTTTGCAGCACGTCCGGATTTCCGTCCCACATCTCCATCACCGAGAAATAAGCCTTTGCATCCGTGTTATAATCATTGATATGACTGTTGTGGAATCCCTTGCAATAGTCATAGCGGAAACCGTCTATCTTGATGTCATAACGCAACCATTTCAGATAAGCCTTGAACATGTCACGCACTTTCTGCTGAGTATGATCCCAGTCGCGTGCCGAGCGATAATCTTTGTCGTCATCGCCATAGTAACCGTCATCCGGGTTACCGGTCGCCTTGCCTTTGCATGCGCCGGCCATGGGGTTCGTATTCATCTCATCCGTGCTGCAGATCCACGAAGCATCCGGCTTGAAGGAACCATACGCACCGAAGTTCAGCTGCGCGAATTCGCACCAGCCGCTAATGGCTGCAGCGTGGTTAATCACGATATCGGCAACTACACGTGCGCCGTTCTCATGGAAGGTCTTAACCATCTCCTCCAGTTTCTTCTTCGTGCCCCAATCGCCGTTCAGGTCGCTGTAGTTCGTCGGGATATAACCCGTTCCGCCGGTAGACTTCGACATAGGCGGCAACCAGATCAGGTCGAACCATTTACCCAACTCCTCTGCGGTCGAACCGCTGTTGCCATTGAGATGATCGATCCACTTGGTACGGCCATAACCCTTGTCTTGATAACTATTCCAATAGAATGCCTGGATCATCACGTCCGGACACTGCGCCGGAGCAGAAGTGGTATACCCCGGCTCGGGAGTCGGTCCCTCACCGCCACAGGTCTGACTGCTCTCTACATAGATCAGGTCGCCGGCCTGCACACTCAACTTGATATAGAAATCATACTTACCTGCTACATTACAGGTCAACTGGTTAGCTTCTTTGCCACCCGAGAAGTTCTCGTAATAGCCATACTGATCCAAGTCCACCATCCACGTCGCGCCGCAACTCTGGTTGATCAACTGAATCACATCGCCTGCTTCCAACTCTACGCACGAAGCCATATACTGCTTACGTCCCTCATAATCCGGGTCGCCGTACAACGGCGCATCCACTACCGTCGAGCCATTGATCTGCAATCCGTAAGGGCCGTCTTGGCATTCGCCTTCACCGCCGCAGCCGGAGCCGGGACCGATGTACAGCACATCGCCTTTATCGGCACTGAGCTTGATGTAGAAATCATAATCGCCGTCGGTGGTACAAGTCAACTCACCGGCCTCCTTACCGCCCGTAAACTTCTGGTACTCGCCATACGGATCGATGTCAATCATCCAAGTGGCATCGCAGCTCTTGTTAATCAACTTGATCTTGTCGTCTTTCTTCAGAGCCACGCACCCGGCTTTGTACTGAATACGTCCCTCGCTGTCCGGATCGCCGAACTTAGGGGCATCCACTACGGAAACTTCTTCACCTCTGGTGATTTGCAGGCCGTAAGGGCCATCCGCACAATCTGCCGCATACGACATCATCGCACACAGCGCTACGCATAAAAATGCTACAACTTTTTTCATCATATCGTTTATTTAATGGTTCTTCCTAATACATCATACACGTGCTCTCCGCGACGGATATAGAGTTTTCCGTCCTCGATGAACTTCTCGCTCTTCACCGCGCCGTCTTCTATATTCTCCACGCCCTGCGGATTCATTGCTATATATACGCTGTATTGTCCTCTGTCGCCGCCTTCAACTGCCAACTCATACCCTTCCGGCTGCGTCTTGCTGCGGTATTTTCCTACGCGCACAATCACCTTGCCACGATGACCTTGGATCGTTGCATGGTACTTATACTGACCGCTTTCCTCTTCCAGCACTTGCGACTGGCTGTGAATACCTGCCTGCTTGCGAACAGCGATCAGCTCATTGATCTCTGTCTGGTAACTCTTCCAATGCGGATAGAACACACACGGAATACCCGGCAGCATCAGCATATACGCACTGGCCTGCAACACATAATCCTTATTCGTAGCCGTCGTCAGATCGGTGGTCGGCGTAAACTGGTTATCGCCATACGCACCGCCGCGATCGAACGTATCATGGTTATCGATAAACGTCACCGAATAACGCTCCAGACCGTGCTTGCGCAGTCCTTCAAACGTCTTGCTTGCATTCAACTTGCCGTACGAGCCGTTCACAATACCCTTCATCGAGTACTTGGCCTGGAAGTCGAACACCATCGTGTTGTACTCACACTCCTCCAGATGCTGTTTTTGACGATCCATACTTGACCACAACTCCGAAACAGACATATAGGGTTGCGCCGCCTCGTTATACATCTTCAAATACCGACCATGAAAACCGAGCGTCATATCATAACGGAAACCGTCGTACTTCATCGTACCCAATATCCACTGGGTATATGCTTTTGACCAGTTCTGCACAATTTCACTCGTATGGTCCAAGTCGCGCGCACCGTCGAAATTATCTCCTGTATCATACGCGCCGCGATCAGACGATGACGCGTTGTAGCAACTCGAACTCTTGTCCGTGAAGCACTCGTCATTGCGGCAGATCTGCTTCTGCGTCAAAGTCCAAGATCCGTAATCGCCGCCGAAATTATCCGTCAGGAACGTGCACCAGCTGTTTCCGGAACCGCGGTGGTTCAGCACGATGTCAGCAATCACCTTCGTTTTGCCGGCATGCAGCGCCGCAATCAGTTGGTTCAACTTATTCTTCGTTCCCCAGTCGCTATCCTGATTGCTATACTGCTTAGCCGAATAGCCTACGCCGCAACCGGTAGGACCTGCACTCGGCGGAAACCATACCAGATCAAAATTGGCATTAATCGCCGCGGTATCTTTCAGCAAATCGATCCACTTGGTACGGCCAAACTTCGAATCGGTACTCGTCTGCGTCTTATAACTATCCCAATAGAAAGCCTGCAGCATTACGTCTTCGCACTCCGCCGGCACACCGACATTCTCTGCGCGCAACCCGCTCGCGCTCGCGATAAAAATAAGGGAGAAAATATGTAGAATGAACTTTTTCATGGCTCACCATTTTAAGTTAATAACTTAAGCGACTGCAAAAGTACAAAAAAACTTGGATATATGCAAATCTTTGAGGAAAAAATTATATTTTTTCTATCTTTTTCACGACAACCTTCCCTTCTGCTACGACAAACGTCACCCGATAGCCGGCATAATCCATCTTATACTCCCGCTCCGGATCGTCTTGATATGCCGGCCGGGGATCTTGACTCAAAATGTAGCAAATTTCCGACACGAGGTCTGCACGGGGTTTTGTGCTGGTTAAGTGCTGGTCAAGTGCTGGTAAAACCTCTACCTCTAATGTTCTATTTTTCGCCTCTTCCGCAAAGCCGTTTTTTGCCTCCGGATGACTGTCACTAAAACTCAGATACGGTTTGATATCATATATCGGCGTTCCGTCCAACACATCCGCTCCACTCACGATCAAATCACCGTCCTCGATTCCCACCAATTTCACACTACTTAATCCTACAGGATTAGGTCTAAACGGACTCCTCGTTGCAAACACACCCATTCGCTTGTTTCCGCCCAGCCTCGGAGGACGCACCGTCGGACTCCACGACAGACCTTCCTTTGCACTTTGTTCCGGGTTATTTGGTACTTCGCTGAATCCCCAAAGCAACCATAAATGACTGTAGCCTTCAATCCCGCGAAGCGCTTCCGGAATACGGAACTCCGGTTCAAAAACGATGCGGGTCATAATCGGACTTTCTTCCCTACTCTGACGCGGAATACCGAACTTATCTGTATGCCCGTTCCGGGCGTATGCAATCACTTTTAGCTCCATAACAGCTCCTATTTTGACGACAAAAGTACAAAAAATATACCGAAAATACAAGTTTTTGCAAAAAAAATACGAAAAAATTTGGTCAATTCAAAAAAAAGCAGTACTTTTGCACCCGCTTTCCAGAAAAAAGAAGTAGGACGGAGTCCATGGGGCCCCCGAAAATTTCTAATTTTTGGGGAGAGCGGAGGCCCCGAGAGACTTACCCTTACGACATAGTCGTATGGCAGTCCGAGGGAGCCGAACGCGAGGTGCCATAGCTCAGTTGGTAGAGCAAAGGACTGAAAATCCTTGTGTCACTGGTTCGATT
>JAEEGL012861202.1_pt1 | contig 32185 bp, 28 predicted proteins | sample 9134231 | NCBI WGS metagenome assembly JAEEGL01 (sample SAMN16246548, study PRJNA631951) | gut metagenome | biome: gut microbiome; feature: rumen; material: fiber-attached | host: Bos | place: Iran: Karaj | collected 2018-10 | reverse complement strand
GCGTTGAAGATGTAGCCCTTGCCATCCTCATGATCGTGATAGTAGATGTCACGACTCACAAAAGTGTTCTCGATGCAATCGGGATCCTCACACCCGTTGTGTTCAAATCGAGCCTCCTTGAGCAGCACATAGACAAATGTACATGCGATAAGAAGCATGACAATCGCCGCACTCGTAGCAAACACGCGCCAGACAATCTTAGCATACTTGCCTTCACGCTTGAAACCGAACAGGGAAAGAAACCAGCTAACGGCCTGACATACACCTTTCCACATCACGGAAAAGAACAATTTAGTACTTACCTTCTTCATAGTCGTTTTGAGTTATCAGTTTTCTTAAAATTTGATTTGTCATTGAAAAAAAGTGCGCCTCCTGGTCTTAAAGTGCCCTCAAAAGGCGCACCGACGGGGTAAATAGAGTTAACGTACCATAACCTTCTGAACATTGCTGCCACGACGGAATACATAGATTCCTGGAGCCAATTCTGGCTTGCCGTTCTCATCGCCCGAATAAACCAATACTCCATTCAAGTTATAGATCTCGTTGCTGTCAGTTGTGTCTTCTTCAGCGATAATGGAAGGGACAGAAGATGAGTGACTTGAGGAACTCATGTTTTTGCATCTGACACTATGATATGCAGCATCAAGGACAACTTCATAGTCGGTGGAGAGACCAAATGCGAAAATATAGAAATCGTCTATAACCAGGGTGCCGTCTGACTCGCGAGCAATAGCGATCTTACCCTCTTCCAATTCCTCTGGTTGGAACGTCGATTGCGGAGAGATTATATACATGCAACTCAGGAAACAACCCGTCCATGTGCGATATCCAAGGTCATAGCAGTAGGACAAATCAATTTCGGCGTGCTGCTCATCAAGCACATTGACTTTAAGGCCATCATAGATTGTACTGTCTAAGGACATACCTACCATTCCGGCTGCATAGAAGGCTCCGTCATGCTCATAAATCGTCATGGTGAATTCATTGGGGTAATCGTAGTCTGAAACATGGCCACGATCAACACTTGATGTCACATTATAGGAACCCGTCCATGACAGGCCAATGGGGTCAGGAGCGGAGCTCGTTACCGTGACTGTACAGAATGCTTTCTCGCCTTCAGCAGTCCTGACTGAAACCACCGCGGTGCCGACAGACTGTGCTTTCACAACACCTGACTGTGAAACCGTAGCCACAATCTCATTGTTGGAGTGCCAGGTGAGGGGAGATTCCTCACTTGCCGGACTGACGACAGGATCCAGAGCCATGGATTCATTCACCTGGAGCGTGAGCGTCGAGATTAGGTCGATGCTGCTCTCGGCATCACCTGCTGATGAGACTCCTTCTACACTATGAACAGTAGGTACATTCTCGGCTTCTGCATAATTCGACAGAAACATTGTAACAATAATGACCATCATTGTCAAAAAGTAAATCTTTTTCATCGTTCAAATGATATTATTAGTTTGTTGTGTTACATATTCTCTAAGCGCCTCTTGATGGCCTTAATGGCATATTCCTCTTCGATGATTTGCTGACGAATGTATGTCTGGTTGATGCTGCCGTCAACTACTTCCAGACATTCATAGAGGGATGCAAGGTTAGACTCATGTAAAGAGAGTTCCCTCTCAAGTTGGTTAACAGAGCCATTGTAGGAATCATCCATTTGTGCCCCAGCATCATATCCACCATTGTTGCAACCAGCATTGGCATTTACTGCAGCCTGAAGTTCTGCTACAGTGAATGATCCCCTTCCGTTGCAATTATAGCAAGGGATAATACTGCCGTCGAAATAAATGACGGCACCATTGCCTCCGCATGTTGGGCACATGACGATCTGATTGCCGTCAATCACATCTACTTCCTCAGCAGACGTATTATCATCTCCATAGGTATCCACAAGGGCCACATTGCTCCTTACTCGATAGTCTGTAGACTCATTGTCGCTGTCACAACTAGCAAGAGACAGGCATAATCCGGTAAATAATAGGCATGAAATCCAAGATAATGATTTGAAGTTCTTCATAACGCATCCCTCCTTGTTCTGTGTTTAGTTTTCTTTTTGTTTGCCGATTTCATGTGGCGGATGCAGTAATGCTCCGCCACATGTTGTCAGCTCATCGGTTGATTAATAGTGCTTGTTGTAAGCGTGGCCGCAGTTGCGGCAGGTTTCACCACGGCCTTCAAAAGCCTTGCAGTTGCATTTTGAACAACGACCAAAGCCCTCACTCTCTACATTGGTGGTCAAGTCGGCAGTAGTGGCTACAGTTGCCTCATGACTATGAGCGCATGTCGCATTGACGTTCGTTTCACTTGTATTGGCAGTTGCCATTACACCCAGCGCTGCAGCTGCAGCAAACAGACAAATCATAAACTTCTTCATTTCTAATACTTTTTAAATTGTTATTAATTGATTATTGCTGTTAAGCGTTGCACTCTCATCGTGCTTCTATTGTAAAAGAGCAAGTTTGAGGAAATACTTATCACCATTTTGTGAATATTGAAGTATAGGCTGGTGATGATACCAGGTAATAAGGTCCTGCTTTGTAATACATGGTGATTGTACCAACACCAGTAACTCTAGTAACAAAAGGCTTTCTCAACTTCATCACAACACAATTCTCTCCATTGCAGCGAGCAATGATCTGACCTTCGGAATTCTTGTAGATATCACACTCGCCACCATATTTGAACTTGTCATAATTCTCACATACCTGATGCAAAACCTCTTCGCTGGAGAATTCAATCTCATCATTTAAGTAAGCATCCCTGTAAGCATCTGCAGAAGAATTATCCTGCTCATAGAATTCCTCCGAGCCCAGTTTCTTATGTGGGTAATCTGTAAATTCGAAAACTGCCAATGCAACTAATGCAACCATTCCAAATAAAACCATCTTTTTCATCGCTTTTGTGCCCTGCAAAACGCCCAAGGCGTGACGTCTAACTGTTTTATTGTTGGCGCCATTCTGGCGCCCTTCTGCTACAATAGATGTCATTCGGCGAAATCAATTATCATTGCGGCAAAAAAAAATTGCCACCGATTTGTTTTCGGTGGCAAACGCTTTTCTTTTTTTACGTTTAATGATTATTTAGATTTGGTAACTCTATGATGATATTGCCATTAATGGATGGTAAAAGACCTGTGAACCGCCTTTTAGAGCCAATAGGAACGAATATTTCTTTTAATTGTTGGCAACCAACAAACACATCTTTACCTATTTCTATGATGGAAGCTGGGATAGAGATACTTTTCAGACCCATGCATCCCTTGAATGCTTCAGCTTTTATCTTCGTAACCGAATTGGGGATTGCAATGCTTTTTAGCTTATTGCACCCACTAAATGCCCCTTCCCCAATACATGTGACTGAATTAGGTATTATAGTTCTTGAACATCCCTGAATGAGGGTGTTGGTTGCAGTGTGAATAATGGCATTGCAGTCTTCACGAGAATCATAAAACTTGTTCTCTTTTTCAACACATATTGACCTAATGCTTGAGCAGTAGGAAAAAGCGCGATTTCCGATATGGGTAACTGATTGGGATATTGTGACCTTGTCAAGGTGTTTACAACTCCAGAACGCTCGCGACCCTATTTCAATGACAGCGATGGGTATAATAAAGTTAGTCAACATGGTGCAGCCACTGAACGCGGTACTTGATATGTATCTAACCGATTCGGGTATTGTTATATTTGTTAGCGACGTGCATCCTGAAAAAGCACCTGGAAATATACTTTTTACCGAATTAGGAATTGTAATACTAATTAAACTTTTGCAATTTCTGAACATCTCAGAATCAATTCGATGTAACGAATCCGAAAGATGAATGGTAGAGAGTTTATGGCACCTCATGAATGCTTGGCGACCAATCTCTTCGACAGAATCTGGAATAGTAATACTTACTAAACTGTCGCAATCTTTGAATGCCTCAGGATCAATCCGTTTCAATGAATTTGGAAGATGAATTCCAAAAAGTTTATGACAGCAATCGAATGCGTGCCAACCAATCCTTCGGATAGAATTTGACATACGAATATTTTCCAATTGGAAACAAAACATAAAAGCTCCATCATCAATTGTGATTACAGAATCTGGCAAATAAACTGATTTTATTGACCAAAAGCCCAGATCATCTTGGTTTTCCCTCATACGGAAATCTACGGTTTTGGTTCCTGGAGTTATATACAGTGTGACTTTGTCTTTCTGACACATATTTATTTGGTGATTATTAAGATTAACTTGATTGTTGTTCGGTCAACTAGTCATGACGTCCCATTGAATACTCCGCCTCTGCTACTTGCTAGTTGTGCCGGGTAATCTGAACCAAGTTCAAGGCTTCCGAGTACAGTCCTGGAAGCCTTCGCCCACAGTTGCCGCACCCTCATCATTGTGAGAGTATTCCATGTCATGTCCAGAGCGATAGCACATTCTCTAATGGAAATACTTCTTGATGGCTCCAGTTTGATTAATGGGAAACCATTGGCCTCTTAGCGTTCTGATTGCTATAGTAGGCATAGTAAAGCTCTGATTAATTAATAATCGTCGTCAAGATCAGTTTCATCGTCATCACTTGGATCATCGTCGTCATCTTGATCGTCAGTATTATCTATATAATCCTCATCACCAATGCCATCGACATCTTCTTGCTTTTCATCGAGAACGCTTTCGATTTCATCGTCATCAATGATGTCTTCAAGATCCTCATCATCAAATTCAAATGGGTCATTAGGCTCATTCGCATCAAAAAGATCTATCAATTCATCTAGTTCGCCATCATTCTGCCAATCAAAATCAGGATAATCGTCACTTATATCGGCATCCCAGTCGACAGAAATGTCATCTATTGCCAACTCTGCCAATTCTGAATCATTCTGGATATCTAACTCCATCTGGCGTCGTTCCTCTTTAGACAAATTGCCTTCCAAATAAGCACTAAGACGCTCTGCATCTTTGTACACGGGAATATTATATATCTTTTTCATTTCAAATGAATTTTTATAAGTTCATGAAATTCTTTTTTGGCTCTACTCAAGGCATTATCATATGCTGCCTTTGTTATTTCGAGTTCCGCAGCAGCTTCTTCGCTTGTTTGTTTTTCTATATAATGTATATATAGTATCTTGCGGTTACGAGGAAGATGGACCATATCAATGACTTTTTCAATATCACTAAATGCCAAATTATATCCATCAATACCTATTGATGGTTCATTGGGTATAAAATTATCACCATCAGGATTGGTTTTTACCAATGTTATTATTATGGGCTTGAGCTTAATGCACTGTAGACAGTAGTTTTTGGTGACAACTTTAAGCCAATTCGTAAGTGTAGAAGAAAAGCCAAATGTGTCCAACGCGCATTTGCCATTTTCACTAGGGAACATCACATGAGAGTATATCTCATGGATTAAGTCCAACTCATTATCTATCAAGATACGATGCTCTTCAAACGAAGGCTTGAATTTTTTGAATGCCGCCTTGAATAATGGGTAGCACTTCTTGTAGAAGAACCATCTAGTAACTGTTGAGTCCCGCTTTAACAAAGCATGAACAATTTCCCCATCAGTTAGTTTTTTAAGTTTGTTTTCGTCAATGGTTGCCATAGTTTACATATGCTCAAAGGATTTATTAACCAAATTTAAAGGTTGTAAATAGTTTACATCACATTATGGTCATAAGCATGTTTTTTCATCGACAAAATTACTGATAATATATTAGATATGAAAAAAACGAGGAGACTTTTACAACAAAACGGAGGCTTAGCCCCAGTTACAGCCTCCCCCTCGTTTTTTCATTTTTCAATAAACAACGACATTGCTTATCATTTGTGATGCTGCAATCATCTTGTATCTACATTTGTGTTATGATCAAATGTTGCTATAAGGAGTAAAAGAATGGAATACCGAATACCGTATTAATGATTATATAATCGAATCAATTTGTTTCAGACGAAATGCTGCTTCCTTCTTCCATGAGAAGCATGATTCCTCGAGCGGTATTGTTTCCGGCTTCTTGGGCTTTCTTGAGCCAGTATTCGGCTTTGTCAAGATCTTTGGAAGTTCCAAAGCCAAAGCGGTAGCAAGTTGATAGCATTTGCATTGCATCGCTGTTGACATTTTTATTTGTCGATTCTGCTGCCTGTTTAAACAATTCAAAAGCTTTGTTGAGGTCTTTCTGAACCTTGATACCATCTTTGTACATCATTCCCAGACAATACATGGTATTTGGATGGTTCTCGCCTTGAGATGTTTTAAAACAATCATATGCACTCGCATAATCTTTTGCGTCATAGCAGAGTCTGCCGATTCCAAATGTCCCATAAGGATTCCCGTTATCTTTGGCTTTTTGCCACCAATATCTTGCTTGGACGGTGTCATGACTATTGTAATACATTGCACCTACATTGTACAAAGCATCTTTGCTTCCATACTCCGCGGCTTTCTTGTACCATTCAATTGCTTGGTTGGTATTATCTTGGTTTCTATAATAAACCGCAAGATTGGAGCAAGCTGTTGCATTACCTTGCACGGCTGCTTTTTTCGTCCATTCAAATGCCTTAACCTCATCCTTATTTGTCCCGATGCCTATAAACAACATATAGCCTATTTGCATCATGGCTTCACCATAGTTAAGATTTGCCGCCTTTTGGTACCACTCAAAAGCCTTTTCATAGTTCCGTACAACACCCCAGCTTATATCATAATTATATGGTTTTTGTCCTTGCTTTCTTACGCTATCGTACCATTCTTCAACTTTCACCCAATTAAATTCCTTTTGCATGGAAGTAGAGTCTTCATAGCCAAAATAATACATACGCCCTATTTCGTTAACCAGTTTGGGATCATTCTCTATGAGGGCATATTTCTTTTTGTATTCAAACGCTTTTTCTGTATATTCAATACCAATTCCACCTATTTTGGAGTAAAAATCGATAAGTCGCCACATGGCTGTTCTACTACCTTTATCTATCGCTTTTTTATACCAACTTTCTGCTACTTCATATTTATTGAAATACTCCTTGTGAAAAGATGGCCAATTATTTGCCACCATCACCATGGCTGTTGTATCTCCTTTCTCGGCAGCCTTAAGGCTCCACTGGAAAGCTTTCTTGTTGTCTTCCTCTTTAACACCAATCCAATTAGCGTAGCAAAGGGCCATATCAACCATTGCAGAAACATCACCTTTATCTGCGAGCGCCTTCGTATATTTGAAGAAACTCTTTTGGGCTCCATCAACAATAATCCTGAATAAATCCTTAGGCAGTTTATAATCATTCCAACTTTCATAATGAATCATTGCCCTGATATAATTGTAATGGCAACCCTTACGCCACCACTCCATCGCTTTATAAGTGTCTTTCGGCACTCCTAAGCCTTTGTCATATAGATAACCAATGGTCCATTCGGCGCCTATGCCATATCGTTCTTTACCATCAAGAACTTTCAGATACCATGCCATTGCCTTTGCATAGTCTTGCTGAATGCCTGAACCGGATTGATAGCAATAGCCGAGTTCCATCATTGCCAATTTATCGCCGTTCATGGCCTTTCCCTCAAGTTCCTTGCTGTAAGTCTGGGTATAGCCCGTTCCCACGGCCATTATAGCGAAAGTTACTATCATCAACAACTTTTTCATTTTTTGTGATAATTATTTGTTCAACAAATCGAAAAAAAATCCCGCTTGATTATCAATACAGCATTAAACTATTAGTTCCCATCCCTAGACATTGCTAAACGAAAACCTATTTGACAGTTTTTCAGATTTGGATTTAACCCACTTCTACGAGAAATATAATAATCTTTCATAGAACCATAACTGCCTCCTCTATAAATATGGTCTTCCCCTGGCACAATCACAAGAGGGTTAACTTGAGAGATATATGTGTAACGTGCTTTGTTGTCATAACACAACTCATTAACATTACCACTCATATCATAAATGTCTAAATAATTAGGTAATTCGGATGCTACGTCTTCTGTCTCATTAGCGTCTATTACAGCACCTCCACTTAACTTATTATGGCATGTTTTATTTCCACCTCTTGCCGCAAACTCCCATTCAGCTTCTGTTGGAAGTCGAAACTTCTTTCCTGTTATAGCATTTAACTTTGAAATAAATGCTTGACAATCATCCCAACTCACACATTCTACAGGTCTTTTTTCTCCTTTAAAATATGACGGATTATTTTTCATAACAAAATACCATAGTTCTTGCGTTACTTCGGTTTGAGCCATATAGAAAGATGATACGGTAACTGCATGAATTGGTCTAGCTTCGTCTGCATAAAAATAATCGATATCCGCTCCCATATTAAAAGTGCCACCTTGCACACCAATCATCACAATCTGTATTGACCCCACTTGGATGGTATCATTTCCAATTTGCAATAAATCTACAGTTGGAATGTCAGCAGATGCAATCAAACTATCTTTATGTGCCGTTTCTATTTTTTTCGAGTCCTCTATTTGTCGCATTCTTGTCAAAGCCGTTTCGTCTCCTAATAGGGACATCACACTATTGGCCTCAAGGTCGCCGGCTTCAGCCGCTTTCTTCAACCAAAAATCTGCTTTGTTGATGTCTTTTTCTGTGCCATAGCCAAATCGATAGCAGGTGGAGAGTAATTGCATTGCTTCAGTTTGAGGTGGTTTTTTATTTGAGGCTTTACTCAATAAGTCAAAAGCCTTTTTATAGTCTTGTTCAACATAGTATCCATAATAATACATCTGACCTAATTTTGCTGTTGCTCGATTATCACCGAGGCTGTCGGCTTTACTATAGAGTTCATAGGCTTTTTTGTAATCGATTTTACCATCAATACCATAATAATACCTGGAACCCAAATAAATCATTGGAGGAATAGCCTTATCATTATAAAATAATTCCTCCCGAGCCCATTCATTCATATGATCTAAATTATTCTTTCCCGCAAAACTCCCTAAACTGGCCGCATAGCTGAAAAAATCAGCCGCTTTCTCATAATCAATGGGTACACCAAATCCATGCAAATACATTGTCCCTATGTCATTCACTGCATCGGCATGACCTTTTTCGGCGGCTTTTTTTAGCCATTCCAAACATTTAGAATAGTCTTTTTCTCCATTAAATTGAAGTGCCAATTCTTGAAGTGCCATTTCGTACATCGCATTTACGTCACCAGCCTCAGCCTTTTGTAAAAGGCTAGAAGTTACTTGCCCGTTTACCAATAAGAATAAGAAAAGAGTAAAACATATCAATAAAATCTTTCTCATGATTATGTTTAATTTGACGGTTTCTAATATCATTTTCATATTTGAAGTGCTATTATTCTCCGAGAAGCCGTTTAATCGCTTTTGCATCATCATCACCAGTGTCTTGAGCTTTCTTGAGCCAATACTCAGCCAGTTCAAGATTTTGGGGAGTGCCAAGGCCAAAACGATAGCAAGTTGATAACATCTTCATAGCAGTACTGCTTGGAGAAGTTTGTAATTCTGCAGCCTTTTTGAAAAAATCAAAGGCTTTCTTATAATTCTGGGGTACGCCTAACCCATCATAATATAAACCACCGATGTTGAATATCGCGATAGCATTCTCATTTTCTGCTGCTTTTTTAAACCATTCCATTGCTTTAGTATAGTTCTGAGTGACAGCAAGACCGTCTAAAAATATACAGCCAATGTTGTTCATTGCAGTAGGATCGCCTATGTCTGCTGCTTTTTGGAACCATTCCATTGCTTTCGCATGGTCTTGATCTACTCCACAACCGTCATAATACATGTTACCTATATTTATCATTGCGCTAGTATAACCTTTCTCTGCTGCTTTCAAATACCATTCCATGGCCTTTGTGTAGTCTTGTGTGATGCCAACGCCGTCTTGATAGTTCAAACCGATGATGTACATAGCGGGAGCAACACCATTGCTAGCTGCTTTCTTGTACCATTCCATGGCCTTGGCGTAATCTTGGGCGACACCTAGGCCGTTGTCATAAAGATATCCGATGTTTAGCATAGCACTGGCATCATCGTTCTCTGCTGCTTTTTGAAACCACTCCATCGCTTTCACATAGTTCTGAGAGACACCAAGTCCATCTTTATATAATAAGCCAATATTATACATAGCGCTGGCATCATTGTTCTCTGCCGCTTTTTGATACCACTCCATTGCTTTCACATAGTTCTGAGAGACACCAAGTCCGTCTTCATATAAGATGCCGATATTGCGCATAGCACTGGCATCACCGTTGCCTGCTGCCTTCAGATACCACTCCATTGCTTTAGTATATTCTTCTGGAACACCCAAGCCTTTTAAATACAAGAATCCAATATTTGACATAGCATCTGAATTTCCTTGATCTGCTGCTTTCAAATACCATTCCATTGCCTTGGTAAAATCCAGTGAGGTTCCTAATGCATGATGATACATATAACCAAGAATGTACATGGCCTTAGGGTCTCCTTTTTCAGCTGATTTTTGAATCCATTCTTTTGCCTTGCCAAAATCTTGAATAATAGCTGTACCTTCAAAATATAACCGAGCTATTTGATACATTGCCTCAGCATCCCCGTTGTTTGCTTTTTTAAGCAACTCATTGTTGATTTGAGCAGAAGCACTTATTGTAATTAACAATGTGAAAATAAATATTTGCTGTAATCGTATCATGATAAAAATACTTATAAAATTGAATTATATGCCCATCAGTCGTTTGATTGCATTGGCCTTATCGTTTCCGGATTCTTGAGCTTTCTTTAGCCAGTACTCGGCTTTAGCCAAATCCTTGGTAGTTCCAAAGCCATATCGATAGCATGTAGATAACATCATCATCGCATCACTGATAGGATTATTTGATGTCTCCACTGCCTTTTTATACATTGCAAATGCCTTTTTATAGTCTTTGGATACACCATGTCCATTATAATACAACTCTCCGATACAGTATAAAGCTAAGTCGTTTCCTCTATCAGCCGCCTTTTGGTACCATTCCATCGCTTTAGAATAGTCTTGAGCCACACCTTGCCCTGTCTCATACATGTTACCCAGATGAAACATAGCTTTAGCATTACCATTATCGGCTGCTTTATTAAACCACTCCATTGCCTCTGAATAATTTTGACGAACAACCTGTCCAAAGAGATATAAAGAGCCTATGTTATACATTGCATCTGAACTACCGTTTTCTGCCGCTTTTCTCCACCATGAAATCGCCTTAACGAAGTCTTGATTGACACCCTGACCTGTCCAATAGATTGATCCTATTTGAAACATTGTCTCTTTATCAACTTGATTGAGTTTTTTAATGGATTTCGAACTCCCATTATCCTCAGCCTTTAGATACCATTCTATTGCCTTTTGATGGTCTTTAGAAATGCCGCCTATGCCAAACTCAAAAAACTCACCGATATTGAACATAGCGTTTGCATGTCCTTTCTCAGCAGCTTTTAGATACCACTCCAAAGCTTTGGCATAGCTTTGAGAAACGATTTCTCCAGACTGATACTGATTGCCAATGTAAAACATAGCATCTGCACTTCCACTATCAGCTGCTTTTTGATACCACTCCATGGCTTTCGAAAAGTCTTGGGCAACTCCAATTCCAGACTGATATTGATTGCCTATAAGAATCATAGCATCTGAGTGCCCACTTTCAGCTGCTTTTTGATACCACTCCATGGCCTTAGAATAGTCTTGAGAAACAATAATTCCATCAAAAAAATAACGACCCATATAACACATTGCCTCCGTGTTTCCATTCAAAGCCAATTGCTTGATTCTCTCCATGCCATCAAAATTCCCGTTTTTCAATGCCTTGTTATACCATTTCATCGCCTTGGAATAGTCAAATAAACCACCAAAACCAGAAGCATACAAATCACCAATACTGCACATAGCTTTAGTATTTCCTATGTTAGCGGCTTTTATAAACCACGCCATAGCTTTGTCATTGTCTTGAGGAACGCCGTTTTGTCCAAGCGCATATATATTACCAACTTCAAACATTGCTTCAGCGTTTCCGCTATTCGCTTTATTCAACAGGTCGTTGCTTATCTGGGCCTGTGTCGTCGTGACGGAGGAAAGGGCAACAAGCATCATAATCAATAATCTTTTCATAATACAAGTAGTTTTTGAAAGATTTACATACCTATTAGCTGTTTAATCGCACTAGCTTCCTCACAGCCTTCCTCTTGGGCTTTCTTGAGCCAGTACTCTGCTTTTTCAAGATCTTTTCTGACTCCGTAACCATAGCGGTAACAACTAGATAAGAAATTCATCGCCTCACCGCTTGGATTATTGGACGTGGTTGCAGCTTTGCTGAAAAGTTCAAAGGCTTTTTCTTGGTTCTTCGCAACGCCATGGCCATCATAATACAACTCTCCTAGGTTACACATTGCATTGGCTAGACCATTCTCTGCTGCTTTCTGGTACCAATCTTTAGCTTTTGTATAGTCTTGAGTGACACCAAGGCCTTCTGAATACATTAACCCCATATTAAACATGGCCCGGGGATCTCCATTTTCAGATGCCTTTTTGAATAATTCAAGCGCTTTGGCATAGTCTTGAGTCACACCAAGACCTTCAGCATATAAAACCCCCAGAGGGAGCATAGCGTCAACATAACCGTTATCAGCAGCTCTTTTGTACCATTCCATTGCTTTAGCATAATCTTGAGTCACACCAAGACCTTCAGCATAGATAAAGCCGATATTGTTCATTGATGCTGCATCTCCCTTATCGACGGCCCTCTGGAACCATTCCATGGCTTTAGCATAGTCTTGAGAAACACCAAGGCCGTCAACAAACAAAAGGCCAATATTACACATGGCATGGGCATCGCCGATCTCTGCTGCACTCAAGAACCATTCCATGGCTTTAGCATAATCTTTTGTAACGCCATGGCCTTGATGATATAACCAGCCGATACTGTTCATGGCGCGGCAATCGCCTTTATCTGCCGCTTTCTGATACCATTCTAGAGCTTTCATATAATCTTGAGAGACACCAAGACCGTTATCATACAGAACACCAATGTTGTTCATAGCTCGATGTTCACCTTTTTTAGCCGCTTTTTGGTACCATTCCATAGCTTTGGTATAGTCTTGTGTGACGCCCTCACCATTGGCATATAGGCGTCCTATATTAAACATAGAGGCGGCATAACCTTTTTGGGCGGCTTTTTCCCACCACTCTATAGCCTTGGAAAAGTCTTGAGCAACGCTATCACCATAGGCATATATACATCCAATGCTGTCCATTGCTGCAGCATCGCCACTATTGGCACGGTTCAACAATTCGTCGTTAATCGGGGAATTTGTGTTAATCTTTATGATTATTATAACGATTGAGACAACCAATAAGGCAATCAATAAAAATATGGTTAAACGCTTTTTCATTCTTTTTTGTAGTATTAAACCTATGATTAATAACTATTTACATGCCCATAATCAGCTTGATTAGGTTTTTTGCATCATCGCTGCCCGTCTCTTGGGCTTTCTTGAGCCAATACTCAGCTTTTTCCAGGTCTTGCGCAGTGCCATAACCGAAACGGTAGCACGTTGATAGCATATTCATTGCATCACCACTTGGAAACTTTTCTGCCATGGCCGCTTCACTAAAAAGCTCAAAAGCTTTATCGTAGTTTAGTTCTACATAGTAACCATGAAAATACATTTCACCTAGTGATGTTATGGTCATAGGTAAATCATTACACTTAGAAAACCATTCGTAAGCTGTTTTATAGTCTTTATCAACTCCTTTGCCTTCAAGATATAAACGGCCAATGTAGTATTGAGCCACCACCGAAGTAGCCGTATTGCTATCAGCCACTCTGCGATACCATTCCATGGCTTGAGTGAAATCTTGTGGAACACCCTCGCCTTTCTCATAGCATTCCCCTAAAAGCATCTGCCCAAAAACGAATCCTTTCTCGGCTGACTTACGATACCAAGATGCAGCAGTGGCATAATCTTTAGTGACACCGATTCCATTGTAGTAACATTTGCCCAAACAAAAAGCAGCTATTTCGTTTCCAGCATCATAAGACTTTCGATAATATTCAACAGCCTTGTGGTAATCCTGTTGAACACATTCCCCGTTTTCATAGAATTGCCCAAGGTGGAGAAGAGCATCCAACTGGTTTTGATTACCGGCTTTTTGGTACCAAAAAAATGCCTGAGAAGTATCTTTTGCGGTTCCCCAACCTTGTTCATAACACTGGCCTAACATAAATTGAGCATGAGACAAGCCTTGGTCTGCTGATTTCTTAAACCAAAATACGGCTTGTTCATAATTCTTTGTGGTTCCACCAAGGCCCACAAAGGGAATATATCCGAGATAATATTGACCAACAACAGAGCCTTGATCAGCTGCTTTGCGATACCAATATAGAGCCTGTGGAATATCTTGTGCTACACCACCAGTGCCCTGTCTGTAAAAATCTCCCAAATAGAGTTGTGCATTGACATTTCCCTGTTTTGCAAGTTCAACAAGTCTCTCAGAATACACCACTTGAGCACTTGAAACAAGGACAGCAAGTAGTGACAAAGTTACTATAAATATCTGTTTTTTCATATTCGAAGTCTTTATTATTGACCTAGAAGTTGTTTTATAATATTTGCCTTATCATTGCCGGCCTCTTGAGATTTCTTAAGCCAATACTCTGCTTTCTCAAGATCTTGTGTGGTACCTCTTCCGAAACGGTAACAATTGGACAACATGTACATTGCATCACCGCTTGCGTTGTTGGACGCTTCTGCTGCTTTTTTGAAAAGTTCAAATGCTTGTTCAAAACTTTGAGTAACATAGCATCCATAATAGTACATTTCTCCTAATTGAGCCACGGCTGGTATACAACCATTTGAGTTCGATTTGCTGAACCAGTCATATGCTAATTGATAATCTTTTTCAACGCCTTTACTTTCAAGATAAAAACGACCGATGAAGTATTGTGCCGCTTCATTGTTTTGTTCGGCTGCCTTACTGTACCATTTCATAGCCTGAGTGTAGTCTTGTTTTACTCCTACACCATTCTCATAGAACATACCAATACGGAATTGAGCAAAGACAAAACCACTCTCGGCCGCCTTGCGATACCATAATGCTGCAGTTTTATTGTTTTGAGGTACACCCTTCCCTTCTTCATAATAAGATCCGATTGTGAACATCGCAGGGGCATAATCATTTTCTGCTGCTTTTTGAAACCATGCTAATGCATAAACAAAATTTTGGTATTCCTCAAATTCACAGCCAATTAGATACATAGCTTCTGAGTCTCCATTCTTTGCGGCTTCAAGTAACTCATTACGTATATTCATCTGTGCCGCAGTGTTGATCATTTGCGGCATCGATCGTAAATCTTGACCAAGGAGTAGCATAATGTTATTGGCTTCATCATTGCCTGTCTCTTGAGCCATCTTTAACCAATACTCTGCTTTCTCAAGATCTTGTGTGGTACCTCTTCCGAAACGGTAACAATTGGACAACATGTACATCGCATCACTACTTGGGTAAAAAAGATCATTTGCAGCACGATTGAAACACTCAAACGCTTTTTCGTAATCCTGAGCTATTTCGTCGCCTTGATAATATGCTAAACCCAGCTGATTCATCGCTATTGGGTCGCCAGAAAAAGCCTTTTGGTACAATTCTGTACTATATTGTGCCTTAGCTGCAACTCCAAGAAACAATACACAAAATGTAATAAGAATCGTTCTCATATCAATCTGAATTGTTATGTATCACTCGTAGAGACACCGGTACCACATCAATAATTAAGTCCAGCTTCCTCGCATAAGTGTTTTGCGGTTGCATTCCCTCTTTGAGCCAAACTCTTCAGAGTTTCTGAATCACCATTAGTATAAGCTTTTTTAGCAAGTTCATCATCCGTCATTTGATGAGGAGGCTCAATACTTACTTGTTCAACAGTATCTACTTGTTTAAGGGTGTCTGTTAGTACTTCGGTCTCTCCATTTACGTCATTGACTGCTGTCTGATGGTTGCATGCCATAAATAACAACATCATAAGGATTGATAATATTTTGATGATTGATTTCATAATTGATTATATTTGTGGTTATTACTGTTGCTATCAATAACTGAGTTTTGATTTTTCGCACAAATCTTTTGCAGTTTTGTTTCCTTGTCTAGCCAAACGCTTGAGAGTTTCTGCATCACCAGTTGCAAAAGCCTTTCTTGCCTGTTCGTCAAGACTTACTGTAGGTTTAACTTCTTTTGGCTTTTGAGTCTCTTCACGGGCTTTCTTGGCTTCAGCTGCACGCTTTGCCTTTGCTTCGGCTTCAGCCTTCGCCTTAGCATCAGCTTTTGCCTTGTCTTTAGTATCATCTGCTTGGACGTTGTCGATTTGCTGCTTGGCCCATTCCTTGGCCATACGAGTGGCTTCGTTGGCCATCTCATTATTCTCTAACGCTTCTTCCTCTTTTTGAGCCCTAATTGAGTCAGCTTGTGCTTTTAAGGCAGCATTACCCTGGGATACTAACCCATTTGCTAGTTTTGTGTCAATCGCATTAAGTGTTCCTGTCTTTAGTGCCTTTTGAGCATTCTCAATAGCTTTATTATAATTATTCTTATATGAATATTCTTGAGCTAATGCCAAAAAAGCCCTTGCAGAATCCAATTTAGCAAAATATTCAAGTTCAGTTATATCACTATTGGAAATTGCCGCCTGTAAGCGGATATGGTTTTGTAATTGTTTTTGGAGCTGATTCTCTTGCCACATTTTAACACCTCCATACCCAATAGCTATAGCAACCAAAGCAGTTGCACCAATTAGTAAGGGTTTAGAATTTTTTTTCAAAACGCCCAGCATATCAAGCCATGTCTGCTTGAGTGTGACCAACCATTGCGGAGTAGGCTTATAGTTCTCACGTACTGCGACATACTGCGTTCCATTAACAAAATACTCACAGTCAAGGGCGCCTCCATTGGCTCCACCTTGGTAACCATACTGGTAATTCTCAAACCCGGCTACTTGATTTGGGATAAGCCAATCGGACCGATGTTGTGTAGACAAGATGACTTGCCCATTTTCGGACCGCTTATCACCCACAGATGGAGAAAACTGTTCCCATAAATTGTAACTCGTCTTCATGGTTGCATGAGTAGAACGCTCCTCTCCAGTAGCCGAAGCCGTGGTCGCTTTGTAACGGATATAATCTTCGTTTTCCTCGATGACAGCAACTACCAGGTAATTCTGATACCGGCCATTCACGATGTGTCCGATTCGCAGGGCATTGCTCTCTTTGAAGTCTTTCAGGAATTGTTCAATCGTCTTTGGACGGTCGCTGGCATCTTTTCTCATGCCATGGACGATGGCATCGATGGTGCGGTCGCTGGCCTGGCCGTTCAGTTCATTGCGAATGTCATGAGACGTGATTTCAAACGCACTCTTGGGATCACGGCCAGTCAACATGTAAAAGCAAGTTGCTGCAAGCGCATAGATATCATATTGAGGAGCAAAATGTGTCACACCAGCATATTGCTCGGTTGGGGAATAGCCTTTGGTTTTGCCTTTACTTGGATGCTTTGTGGTGGGAGAACCATCTTTCTTGAAATGGACTGAGATACCAAAATCAATGAGCACAGGAATGTCGGCTTCATTGGGGTCATCGCTCTGCCGCATCACAATGTTATCGGGTTTGATGTCAAGATGCAGCATGTTGTTTTGATGAAGGAACTGAACGGCATGTGCAATGGGATTGAGAATGCTCATCAACGTGGCTTCACTCACTCCGCCACCATTTGCTTTAACCAATGAGCACAGGTCTCCGCCAGCGAGGTATTCCATCACAAAATAGGCAGAGCCCGTAGCCTTGTCCTGGAACACTTCGTTAACATTAACTATGTTGGTGTTCTTTTGGCAGATCTTCTGCAAGCGTTTGCCCTCGTTGATGAAATCGGCCAGACCTTCCTTGATTTCATCTTCATAGTTAGGTGAAAACTTCATCACTGCCGAACCTGGGTCGCGCCAGCATTCTGATGGGAAAAACTCTTTCACTGCAAACCGTGTCTTCACCGTGATGTTACCGGTCTTAATCTTGGCGGTAACCCGATAAGTGATGCCAAAGCCGCCTTGACCCAACACCTGCTCAATGGTGTAAGTGTGATCCCCTCCAACCAGTTCATAACCTGGCTGCAAGGCATTTTTATATTCTTTCTTCTCGGCCATATCATGAGATTTTTTAGTTTAACTCTTATCACATTCGTTTATTAATAAACAATCGATATTTATTCAATTAATGACTTTATTCGATTTGCATCATCATTGCCAAATAACTGGGCCTTCTCAAGATACCATTCGGCTAATTTCAGATTTTTTTCTGTTCCAAGCCCATATCGATAACAAGAAGACAAGTAATTCATTGCATCTCCACTTGGGTTGTAGTGGCGATTGGCTGCTCTATAAAACAAATCAAATGCTTTTTGGTAATCTTGCTGAAAAAATACACCATCATAATACATCTGACCAAGCTTTGCCGTGGCGGGCAAATAATCTTGAAGATGGGCTTGTTCAAAGTATTCTACAGCTTTTGACAGATTGGCTTCAACACCGTACCCGTTTTCGTAAAAAATGCCAATAGAATATAAAGCTTGTTCGTTGCCGTTATCTGCCGCTTCCTTATACCATTTCAAGGCCTTTGCATAGTCCTTCTCCACCTCTTGACCACGTTCATAGATGACTCCTAGATTAATCATAGAATTCACATTTCCTTTTTCAGCAGCTTTTATGAACCAATCAATAGCTTGGTTGCGATATTCAACTCGTGTATTTTTAATTAATTCACAAGCAAGATTATTCATGGCAATTACATGCCCGCTTTTTGCAGCCATCTCATACAATTTACATGCTTGTAGCGAGTCTTTCTGAAGACCTATACCTTTAGCATACATTGTTCCCAGGTTGTTCATAGCCCTCTCATTACCGCTATTAGCAGCCTTTTTATACCACTCAATGGCTTTATTATAATCTCGTGATACACCATCACCGATTTCGTACCTTGCTCCTAAACAATACATTGCATTGGCATTGCCGTTCTTGGCAGACTCTTCAAACCATTTTTGAGCTTTGGAGTTATCTTTCAAAGAATCGTTACTTGCATATAAGATCCCTAAATCACACATTGCAACGCAATTACCTTTTTCTGCAGCATTTAACCACCACTGTTCTGCTTTATGATAGTCTTGAGTGATGCCATCGCCATGCGCATATAACAAGCCTATTTTGTGCATTGCATTTGCACTCCCTTTGGCCGCAGCTTTACTAAACCACTCCATGGCTTTTGTATAATTTATATCAACACCCTCTCCCATACAATAACACAGCCCCAAGTCAACCATCGCTTCAGGGTCACCAGATTGTGCTTTGACAAATAACTCGTCTGCTTTCTGGCCGAAGGCACAACAAGGAACAGATGTTATAAATAAGAACAAGAGTAATAAGTTCTTCATATTAATTTTTTTCATATAAAACGTTAATTAAAACAAGCTATTTTCTTTCCATAATTTTTCTTATCATATTTGCCTCGTCACTACCAGTTTCTTGTGCTTTGGTAAGCCAAGAGTCAGCTTTTGACAAATCTTTCTTTGTGCCGAGTCCATAACGGTAACAAGAGGATAGCATATTCATTGCATCAGCTGATGGGTTATCGCATGTCGATGCTTGATACAACAACTCGAATGCTTTGGAAGGGTTCTCTACTACATGTTTGCCCTGGAAATACATCTCACCCAATTTCCCTAATGCCATAGTATTGCCTTTCTCACTTGATGAAGTAAATAAATCAAATGCTTTTTGATAATTTTGATTAACTCCATGGCCATAAAGGTAGCATAAACCCAAGAAATACTCAGATTCTTTGGCATTAAAAGCAAAGGCATCTGCCCGCATAAATGCTTCAAAAGCTTTATCATAATTCTGCAATTTACCTTGTTTGTAATAGATGTATCCCATAAGGAGGCTGGCGTCTCCATCTCCATCAGCAACACGGCTAAACCACTTTAATGCCTGGGAATCATCCTGCTCAACGCAGATGCCAGTATAGAAATAATACCCTAACCAGTATTGTGCTTCATCATTGTCTCCATTAGCTGACTCCTGAAACCAATGAAATGCTTTTTCATAGTCACGAGGAACAATTTTTCCATAATGGTATTCTTTGGCAATTTCACATTGCAGTTTGGGGTTGCCCTGTGAAGCTGCTTCTTTGAAAAACACCTCTGCCATATTTTTATCTTGAGGAACACCAATCCCTAATGCATGACATATCCCAACATGATACTGAGCTTCATCATATCCCCTTGATGCTGATCTAAAGAATAAAGAAAACGCCTTCTTGTAGTCGGTTTTAACACCCCGACCATGATAGTAACATTTGCCAAGCTTAAATAAGCCCTTTTTATCTTTCGAATCTGCGGATTTCTTATACCATTTGACAGCTTTTGTCTGATTCTCGTTTCCTCCGTAAAAATAGAGATAGATGTCACCTAGTTCATTCTGTGCTGTCGCGTCTCCTTTCTTTGCCAAAGCTAGTAGATCTTTTTCTCGCTTATCTAATCTTTGTAACCAGGCATTCGTTCCTGACCATCCTCTCTTATTGGCATTGGACAGCCATAATTCAGCTTGGCTATAATCTTGAGGGATACCATCACCAATAGCATAACACCATGCTAAATCAGCCATGGCCTGAGCATCACCCAAACGGGCCTTTTTTACTAAATCAACGCTATAACTAGTCTGAGCTGATCCTGAAAATTTAGCAATTGCTACAAACAAAAATATAAGTAAACTTTGCTTCATATTATTCTTTATTTCTCATTATTTGGTTAATACGGTTTGCACTCTCGTTTCCAGCTTCCTGAGCTTTCTTTAGCCAATATTCTGCTTTTTGCAAATCTTTGGTAGTCCCAAAACCATAACGATAGCATGAAGACAAGAGATTCATCGAATTGCTAGTCATTCCATAGCCATTGTATTTCGTGGCAACCTCATTAAAGAGTTCAAATGCTTTTGAATAATTCTTTTTAACATGAATACCGTCATAGTACATCTCACCCAACTCACATTTAGCATAGTTATTGCCGTTCTTGGCAGCAATAGAGAAATAGTTAAATGCTTTTTCATAATTTATTTCGTCAACGCCATTTCCTTTATAATAGCAGCGTCCCAAACCTTCACTTGCTAGACCTATTGTGGTCGTATCATTAATTCTCTGCTGTTTAATTTCATTATACAGATTTGAATATGTTGTATATAATTTTCTTGCCAATGCTTGTTGCTCACCTGCTATTTCCAAAGTCAAACAAGCATTATAAACACCATCATATTCCATTGTAGTATCAAGTAAACATTTATATGCAACATCAATTGCCTTATTTAGATCTCTTTTACCTCCAACCTCATCGACATAAACATACAGAAGATGATCATAAACACTATATGGCATTACCCCAAACCAAAAGGACCCCATGCCATAATCAATAGCTTTTTCTAGCCAATATGCAACATTATCATCATCTGTCCATCGTTTCTGATTCGCATACTCGATACAACGGCTGTTATCTGAATGTTTATATGACTCAAGTCCTAACCATGTTCTATTGTTTTTGTTGTTTTTAATATCCTCACTATCCTCTTCAGAGTATAACTGAGGTGTATTTGCAGCAATATAAAAATACATTATACCCAATTCTGCCATGCTCAATACGCTACCTTTCTCAATCGCTTTTTTAAAATAGATTTCTGCTTTTTTGTATTCTTCTTTTGCTGTATATAGACACCCGGCCAAAGCTAAAAAATAATGCTGATTGGGAGAATTATCAAGGTTGCAAAGATTCATTAATAATTGTTCAGCATTTGGATTTCCTTTATCAAATTCAGCTCCAAAAATACGCTCTGGGCAAAGAAAACCTCCTCCAGAAGAATGCAATAATAGTTCAGCAGCAAAAATAGAATCAACTTCAACAGATTCTCCCTTTAAAAGCATCTGAGCAAGTGCATACTGAGCATTTGGGCTATAATTGTCAGAAGCCTTTTCATACCATTCTGCAGCTTTGTATAAATCTTTCGATTTACCATAACCATGATAATAAATGTCACCCAAATGATTCATTGCTCCAGAGTGACCTTTCTCAGCAGCCTTCATGAACCAATCATAGGCAAGTTGATTATCAACAGAAGTACCCTTTCCATGATAATAACAATCTCCAAGGGCGAAAAGAGCACTTTCGTAATCTTGTTCAGCGGCTTTTTTAAACCAGTATAATGCTTCAGATTTGGACTCCTTAACACCTTTGCCATATTCGTAGCAAATGCCAACATCGTATTGAGCTGTAGCATCTCCTTGATCTGCTGCTTTCTTGTACCAATAAAACGCTTTCTCTAAATCTTTTTTGACACCATAACCCTGCCCATACCAATAGCCGAGTTTAACTTGGGCATGAACATAACCTTGCTCTGCGGATTTTTGCAACCAAACGATTGCTTTACGATAATCAGAATCCTTGGGCCAGGCATGTGTAAGTCTATCAGCATATGCATATTGGGCTTCTTTATCTCCAGATTGAGCTTTGACTAACAACTCATCAGTCTTCTGGCCAACAACACATAAAGATGTCAATAAGATAATCAAGAAAAAAAGTAATAAATTCTTCATATTGGTATAATTGATATGAAATATGACATAAGAAGCTGAACTATTTAAATTGTTGCTTGAGAAGATGTCGTTTTAATAATACCATCAAGCAAATTAAGTAACTCTTGTGCAGAGTTGTTGCCTGCAGCTGATGCCTGATTTAACCAGAAATTAGCTTTTTTGATATCTTTAGTGGTACCGAAACCATATCGATAACATGATGAGAGAATATTCATTTGCGAACTAGTTGCCCCCCCCGCATCTGCAACTTCTGTCAAATTAGTGAACGCATCAGCATAATTTTCTTGCTCATACATCAGCTCGCCATAAGCACCTTTAGCTGCTTGGTAATTATAATGAATAGCAGTGTTGTAATAGTATGTAGCTTTTTTGAGGTCTACTTCGGTTCCGTAACCGTGGTGGCAGAAAGTTCCCATTAAATAGAACTCATAGGCATAATCAGGGCCATAGTCACAGCACTTCAATATGGTTTTCACCAAATCATATGCTTTCTTATCGTCTCTTTGCACACCGTTTCCATTATGATAGCAGTTGGCTAAAAGTCGAGCAGAAAGAAGGTATTTTCCTTTATCATATGCTTTATCAGCCCACTCAAAGACTTTGTTCCAATCTTTCGTCACATAGTCGCCATAATAATAGATTAATGCCAGGTTTTGGGCAGAAAATACATTCCCTGAATTATACGCCTGCTCCAACAGATCAATTCCCTTATTGACATTTTTCTCAGTTCCCTTACCGTCAAGATATAAATATGCTAGATTGTTAAGGGCTTTTCCGTAACCCTGGTCAGCAGCTTTTTTATACCAGTACATTGCTTTACTGTAATCGATGGAGATGCCCATTTCGCTGTTGCCGTTTGCATACCATTGGCCTATGGCAGTGCAGGTCTCAAGATCTCCATTATTGGCGGAACGTTCGTAGTCTTTCAGACTGAATGTTTGTCCACTGATCATGGATGCGCTTAATGTGCTAATTAAAATTGTTAAGATAATATGTAGATATCTCATAGTGATGCGAATTTAAAATTAGAAAATAGTTTTATTGGATAAACTTGACTCATCAAAAGGAACATCAGTGATTTGGCCATCAGTAAGCTCAGACAAAATCTTTTTATAACCATTAATTACCGAGTCCCAAGAACCAGAATTATTCTTATGGGCTTGATATTTAAACATTTTTATCATCAAAATAGCGCTGATGATGTCATCATTCTCTTTAACATTGCGCAAGAGGAGACGATTGGCCACTGTAAGGTAGTCTCCGTTCTTATAGTTGTTGTCTTTGAAGAAAGAATTAATCAGAGCCCTGGCATAGCAATTAGACACGGGAACATTACCTTGTTCTACCCGAAAAAGATTTGCCCATGTATTGGCCATATCTTCATAACCCATAGCCTCTTCAAGCAAGGTGTAATATATGACGCTCATTGTCGAGATAATCGTTTTGTTCTCGTCTGTATTGATAGTTGCAGAAGGGCTTTCACTTAAAAATAGAAAGAATTTGTGAATTGATGAAATGGTTTTTTGCAACTCTTGCTGATTATAAATTTCACATCTGAGTGCTTTATAATAGGTCACATCGCGCATGGCTTTTAAGTCGCCTTTCTCGGCTCGCTTTTGTAGGTCTTTGTTATACTCTTCAGGATAGAAAACATAGCCTGAAGCCTGCAGGAAATCCTTTACACTGTATTGATTTAACTCTGCTCCCTTTTCAATAAATGCTTTTGCAGCATCAATACGTTGCTGTTTAGTTGCAGGACGATCTGCTTGAGCAAAGCATTTCACTCCTACGGCCACAAGTAATAAAAGAAGAATGTAGATTTTTTTCATATCAGTTAAATTAATGGTTCTTTGGAATCAAGGATTAAATATGGGGCAAGATTCATATTGGTTATAAGAATAATTAAACCTTGCCCCATTGTGGATGAATCTGTTAAAACTTAGTGGTTGATAACATGTTTAGTAGATTGCGGCTTTCTTTGATATTACGCAGTTGCTCTACATGCTTCTTGAGATCTTCAACCTCGGGCATACCCTTGAAGTTGTTCTCGTATAGTTTCGCAAGATGCTTTGCCGACTCTGGGGTTAAACCCTTCTGAGCTTCGGCGAGCAAGTAGTAGTGGGCAGCTTTTTCCATATCCATGCCAACACCGTTACCAAGGATATACTTATCGCCCAAATAACACTGTGCAAAGGCATTGCCGCCATCGGCAGCCTGGGTGAGTAACTCAAGAGCTTTAGTAGCATCCATTTTAGTGCCGTTGCCTTCTTCTGTCATCAATGCGAGGTAATAACAAGCAGCAGGGCTCTCCTTGACAGCCTTTTGAAGCAGTTTTACAGCCTTAGCCGGGTTAGCCTTTACATTATGCTTGCTTGCAAGGCAGACCGCCTGCATAGTTTTACCCTCAGCGACTTTCTTCTTTTCAACGGCCTTAAATAATTTTCCTGCTGCATCAAAATCACGAGCAATGTAGTAGTTGTACAGACCCTTCAAATAATTGTAGTAAGGATCGTCTTTGGTTTTAAGTTCTTCAATGAGTTGCTCGTAAGCCTTATGCTTATTGCCATTAGCTGTAAGTGCCATCCAGTGGGTAGCTAGATCATAATCTTGGGTTACGCCATCACCTATGCGATAGCAGTTAGCAAGAATCCACTGAGCATTCTCATTGCCAAGTTCTGCCGCTTTCTTAATCATAGAAACACCCTTCTCTTTATCTTGAGTGACACCATTGCCTTCAAGATAAAGCTGTCCTAACTTGGCGTTGGCCGCTACATGATTGTCATCTGCAGCCATCTGAAGATATTTAATGCCCTTAATCCTATCTTGAGAAACATGATCTCCATCATAAAGCATAAGACCGTAGAAGTAAGCAGCCCGCACATCTCCCAGATTAGTGGCCTTCTCAAAGAACGGTATCGCTTTAGCCCGATTATCTTTGCTATTGTAATAGGTCAAGCCGCAATCTACTATACTTTCCAAATCACCAGCATTAGCAGCAAGTTCTGCATAATGGAGAGCTTGGGCATTGCTGCGTTTGACTCCAGTACCTTGACGATAACTATTAGCCAATAATTTACATGCAAACATGTCTCCAGTGCTATCCGCCAATGCGGTAAAAGTCTTGACTATGGTAGTGTCTCCTCTCTTGGCTGCAGCCATATAAAGTTTTATCGCTTTATCTTGGTCCTGATCTACGCCATGCCCTTGACGATAACAAGTTGCTAGCATTGTAGTAGATAATGCGTGTCCTTTATCAGCAGCGCCTGAGAACCATCTGGCGGCTTTTACATAGTCTTGCTTTACACCATTGGTACCGTTATAGTACATGCAACCGATACCGTAAGCTGCATCAAGATCCCCTTGTTTTGCCTTTTCTGTGAGAATTGCCAATGTGTCTTGTGCAGTAATCGCCTTGGTTGTATCTTTGGCTTCGACCTTAGTAGTCTTTTTCTTGTTCTTTACCGGCATACAAGCATCCACCGGCATCCAACTGACGGAAAATACTAATGCCAGAAGAACTAATATGATTGAATTTCGTTTCATTTCTTTTTATTAAAAGTTGATTATCAATTGAATATAGAACGTATTTTAGCAATTAAGCTTTTCTTACCACGTTTAACCGATTCGATTTCAGTCATGGACATTGCAGATTTCTTGCTAGGGACTGTATCAGTGACTGTCTCGTTAGACTCAATGATGATATCCTCATTTTCACAATGTTCAGATTCTTCGATTGATTCGATTCGAACTAGCCATGCAGTATTGTTATCCGAACTGTCCTTACAGCGATTGGCCATGATGTTAGATTTCTTTTCATCGACATCACTACTCTCGAGTAGCTTAACGAGATCTTCATCAGTAATGCAATGGAGAACGCCATCGGTACACAAAAAAAGATAGTCTCCGGCTTTTATGTTAGAAGTATGAAAAACCGTGGCCATGCTACGGCGCTGGTCATTCTCTGTTGGTGACATGCAACGGGTAATGACATTACTCTGAGGATGGTTGATTGCTTGTTCGGGAGTCAATTGGCCAGAGTGTACCATCTGATTTACCAATGAATGGTCATCGCTGCGATAGAGAATACCTTCTCCAGGACGAACATGGTATATCCTGCTATCGCCTATATGAGCCATTGTACAGCCTTTTCCATGAAGACATACGAGGGTCATAGTAGTTCCCATGTCATCATTGGTTCCGTCAACTGCTGAATCCAGAGCAATATAAGCCTCATCGAGCGTTTCAAGCAGTTGAGCATCGGTGAATTCTTGCTGAAGATTGTACTTTGATATTTGCTTTCCGATTGTTGAAGCGACAATACCACTGGCGACTTCCCCTTTCTCACTTCCTCCCACACCATCACAGATTACAAAAAACTTTTGTCCAGCCTGTGAGGTGTTGGAATCAGGGAATCGAGAGTCTTCTTGATGGTCGCGTGCTCCAACCTGTTTGAAGGAGTGGCCGATTGCTGTGGAAATCTTCATCATTTCTTTTTGTCAATTTTAATAAATGTAATGTTCGTCTTTCCCAAACAGATGATGTCGTTATAGTTCAGTCTGATAATTTCATCATTTCCCATGGGACGCCCATTGATGTAAACAGGATTCGTGTTCCTTAACACTTTTAGTTCATAGGTGAAATCCTTTTTTTCGTCACTGTAAATAACATCAATCATTACGGATCGGCGGCTGATTTCATCATCTCGTTCAATCATGATGTCTGATGGGCTGGTGTCATCTTTACGTCCGATGGTGTTTGCGCCTTCCCTCAGACGAAAGACTTTGGTCTTAGCGAGGAGCCCTTTCCCTTGTTTCCAGGTTATAGCACCTTTAGGCATCGCTATTTTCATAGTCTTTTTCTTGGGCTTCTCCTTATCGGTCTTAGCGTCTGTTTCTTCAACTTTCTTCTTTCCGACATTAATGCCAGTTGAAGATCGTTTTTCCACCGCCTTGAATATAACCACTGAATGGCATTTCTTGCAACGGGCCTTAACCGCCTTTTGAGCTTCATTGGAAAGAAGCGAGATGTCTGTACCACAATCAGGGCATACCACTCGATAGGGTCGATTCACAACTGCCAATTTCCTAATGACATAAACTTTGTCTTTAAATTTTTCAACTTCTCCAAGGATTGGAGCTTTGATACGAGGGGCCGACATTTTGGGGGCCATTTTACCAAGCTTATCAATCTTTGGCTCTTTCTTACTAAAAGTTATAGAAATTGGTTTTGAACAATGTGGGCAGTTCACATGATATTTACCTGGCTTTGCTGGAATGCGGATGCCAAATGATTTCCCGCAAGAATTACAGGAAACTCGGAGTTTGCCCTGAGAATTATTATCATTCATTTCCATGATTCAATAGTTGTTAAATGAAACAATTTCTTTTTATTCTTCGTCAACATCAATATCATCATAGACTTCATCTTCATCTATTTCATCTTCATCGAACTCTTCTTCAATGAGTGGATTTTCTGGCTGACCTTCAATGAACTCAGGGTCTTCATCCTCAGGCTTATCCTCATCAAACCATTCATTAATGATATCAATCAACTCATCATTAATGTCAGGCTCATTGTCATCATCAGCGATAAGTTGGGCTATTATTTCTTCTTCTGATTCACTAATTTCAGGTTCATCCAATTCATCGATATCAATATCAATGTTTTGAGTGGGCTGATGGTCACTATCATGTTGAGCCAGCATTTGCCCATCATCAGTTGTCTTGATGTCTTGAGTAATATCATCATTGTCTGCATATATCGAACCATTAGGATCAGGGGCAATATACCCACCATCATCATGAAGTAGTTCTTCGAAATCGGCACGCGTATAGCTGACTTCTTGAGATAATTCAATTTCTTCAAAAGTATCTGGGTCAACAACTTTGTCAAAGATGCCGCTGCCGGGTTCACTCTGACATAAAGCAAATTGATAGCCATCTTCGTCTTCAAAAATCATCGCCTCCTGCTCATTGCCATAAGGATCGGTAATGTTTCGCATCTCAATGGCGCGAATTTCGTTACCATACTCAGGATCGTCAATTTCATCTGTGTTAATGATTTTCTCAGCGACATCATCTGGGTTCTTTTCGAGGTCATCCTCCTTCTGCTGCTCAACTTTCTGTTGAGCAGGCTCAACTTCTTTGACAGGTTCTTCTGCCTGTTTTGACTCTTGAACGGGCTGTTCAATGGTCTGTTCATCTTGCAGAGTCTCTTCAATAACATCCTCCGGGGTAACGTCAACAAGAACTTCTTCATTTGGATCTGGATGATCCTCTCCACTGGGAAATGCACGTCCAATTGTTGCTCCAGCAACTGTAGCGATACCCATACCAGCAGCTGTGGTAAGGCCACTATGTCTTTTTTTACCTTTTTGTTGTGAACCCGTGTTCACGTTAGATTTTTTAGTATCCATTGTTTTATTCTTTACAGTCTCAAAAGAGACTTGATTAATAACTACATCGCAAATTTACAAATAAGAATAGTCCTTTGTCAAGTGTTTTTAATCTTCTTGGATGAAAGGATGCATATTAATTGATGAAACATATTGTTTAGGCATACGAAATAATTACCAACGCGCGAGAACAGCATCATGTTCTTCCTTGGGACCAATCAGTTGTGGATGTTGAACCTCACCATCGACTTGGTATGAACCATTCATTCGTCCTGTTACTTCGTTGTAGGTAAACTTAAATAATTCCATCAATGTGATTTGACGGTCCCCATCAATATCGGCTTGACCACGCATGCCTTTTATGAGTGCTTGACCAAATAGTGAGTGTTTCCAATGAGGAACTAAAAAAGATTTGGAAGTCTCATCAGGACGGCTTGAAGTCATGAAAGTGATGCCCCACTTGTTGGCATTTTTACTCCAATTAGGGTCTGACACCATCGAGTTGGCAACTGTTCCTGAACTGCAAGCCATGATAAAGCAATAAATATGCTTTGTCTTACTCATGGACAAGATATCCATAATTTCGCTATAACTAATAGCTTCGCCGCCATAAGTGAGAAGATAGCCATCTTCACTTCCGTGTGTTGCCATAAAGAAGATTATCTTGTCATTAGATGATTTGGGGGCAGCTGCAAGAGAGCGTAATCGTTTAAGAATGTTTTGACGGTTCGCATGTTTATTAGTAACAACTCCCACTTTGTATCCTTGTTTGGCAAGTACTTTCTTGAAACTCACGGCATCGTTTTGTGGAGCGATAGAATTCAACTCATCATGTCCATCAATACCACATTTAGACAGACCAACACAAAGTCCATAAGAAGACTGAGCGTTCACATTGCTGCTCATGAATAATGCAGCAATAACAATCATTGATAAAAGAATAATTCTTTTCATTGAATTTAAGTTTTAGTTTGTTTATAGTATTTGTTAAAAAATCATTTTGAACAAGTGATTTCTGTTCTCTGATGTTGCAAAAATAATACCCATAAGCACAGTTTGTCAAGCATTTTAGTTCTTCTTTGATGAAGGTGTATGGTATAGTTGACGAAATCACTAGTTTTCGATGACGAAACAAAGCATAAATAACGGAAGAAAAGACACTCTATTTCTTGCACTTTTTACATTTCATATTCTCTATCTCTTCTTTTGATAACTTGTGGTCACATTCAGGGTTAGGACATTGGCTAAACTTGGCACGTAACTTCTTCACCTTCTCTTTTTGGGACTGGACATCATAAAAAGCACTTGTTCCCATTGTACCCATAGATAAGAGCCTGTAAATCATGAACAACTTGTTGCTGCTCCCATCACCCATCATTTGATTAAATAGCTGCTCAAAAGCAGGAATGAATGTCAAAATGGTAAATATCGCCATTATCCAAAAGATTGCCTTACGAATCATTTTTGGCTTTTTACTGGCATTCTCTTCTTGTTGATCAAATTCCTCCTTTTTTTGATGCATATACTGGTGTTCCGAGAAACAATTATGTGGAGAAAGAATCTGTCTAGCATAAAAGCAACAACCTGTTGAATTATCCGCCGCTAGCACAATAAAAGACATTTCAGTCACCGAAACACCTTTCTGATCAACAGGAATCAGTTCTCCTGTAGATTCATTTCTTATAAATGTACCATTAGCTGAACCAAGGTCTTTGAGGATCCATCTATTGTCATCATCAATAGTTATACTTGCATGTTTGCTGCTAACACAAACCCGTTCTTCTGAGATTTTAAATGGTTGATTACCGTCTCTTCCTAAGATAATCTCTTTCATTTTTATTGGTTTTATTGGTTTTTATTTTTTTTGTTTTCTTTCGTTCTTGATTTTGATGCTCTCAACAAGGGCATTTTTATATTGCTTTAAAAGCCCTTTACTGATTTTTATGACAAAATCTTTATCAGCAGTGTCTCCGTTGCTAAGAATAAGTAGCTGTCGTAGTAAATCTATTCGATGAACATAATGCTGATTAATAATGAAGCTTCGTCCTACTTTCACGAATAAATCCAAGTCATTATTGTTCTTTTTTAGTTTCTGCTCTATGTCACCTATAGAAACAGTAAGCAGTATTTCGCGTTTGTTGATATAATATACGCTGCAATAGTTACCGTTTGCCTTTACAAAAGCAACAAGACTTGATTCAATCGCTACTAACTCATCACGATTATTAACATATATTTTTGCCATACTAGAAGGTCTGTAATTAATAGATTGCGATAGACATAATTCAGATGCTTAAAAAGCATGTATGCCAAGTTAAAACAAAATAACTCACAAAAATAAGCATTTTCCAATTAAATGCAAAATTTTTCTTTTGTTGTAGTATAGCATTATACTTTGAGTGGCTTCATAGCTAAACGAAGCAAAACTGAAAAGAAAGAACAACGATATTAAACAATTATTATCGTCAATATCATTGTATCTAATAGACAGACGAGTAAAAAAAGAAAAACGGCTAATGCTTGCCGTCTTTCTAATCATAGTTCTCACACCACTTGGATTTTGTGGAATTATCAATCGTCTAAATCTGTGATGGAGCCTTCAGTCAGTATAGTTTCTTTCTACTGAATACCCGGATGTACTTGGCGTTGGGGTATTTCCTCCTCGCCTTGTAGTGAACATACATCCGGCTCTTGCTCATGCTCTCGATTGTGATTGTCTTGCCATCCACTTCAACCTCGTAAATGTAGATAATAGGTAGGGGCATTTTGGTGGTAGCGTTTCCAGCCCACCACTCAATCAGTAATTCTTTAATTGTCTTAATCATTTCAGTTGATATCGGTTTATGAGGATTGAGACCTGCTTTGCGGTGAACTTGCCTCCTCTGCTGGTCGTGAATCCTTCTCGGTTAAGTATTCTCGACATTTCAGACAAGCCCCTTCCCTCCGATACAAGGACTCGGAGATAAGCTACGGCCCTTTTGTTATTGGGATTATTAAGGGCTTTTTGTCTGTTGGTCTTGTTCGAATTTGAAATAGCCTGGTCCAAGTTGTTCACGAGGTTTTCAGGCTTTCCAAGTGTTATCCCCCGCTGCCTTTTCGCCTCAAGGGATTGTTTTGTTCTTTGTGATATAAGGCCGGCTTCATACTCAGCGATGGAT